>Ga0224501_10001687_pt1 | contig 17173 bp, 10 predicted proteins | sample SF_Oct11_sed_USG_4_FD_169105 | JGI IMG/M metagenome (GOLD analysis project Ga0224501, IMG submission 169105) | Sediment microbial communities from San Francisco Bay, California, United States - SF_Oct11_sed_USGS_8_1 | ecosystem: Environmental > Aquatic > Marine > Sediment | place: USA... | reverse complement strand
AGTTCTTAGCAAGTAGCTAGTAGAAATCTATTGACAGACAGCGCTCCTTCAATATAAAAAACGTCAAATGCCTGATGTATTGATAGCCAAGTTGAGTGTACCTAGATGACGCGGACAGGTTGTTCAGAGGCAACTCTTTTCACCAGTTCGTTGTCGATCTTCCCCACCTGTTCAGGTCTTTTAAAGGTCGGCATACACTTAGTAGCATGAGGCGCGGTGTCAGGTACTATATTCATACAACTGACACACTAAACCTCAAATTTCGCCAATGAGCATCCATAAATTCAACATACTTTTACTTGTCCTTGTTGATGAATGCAGAGTTTGAACTATTACATTCTAAACCACTTGTAGCTATGCTGTAGTGGTCACTAACTCTTCTTGGTTTCTGGCATTGGGGAGGACCAAATGTGCCTCAACAAGCACCCAGCCCCTTTCAACAACATCACCTAGCGCAGGCAGGAATCTGATCATTGGTTATTGGGCCAGCTAGTACTCCCTAATAGACATATATAGAGTGTTCACCCACAGGCCTTAACCACCACCTTCTGTTAGTCGCTAGCTTTGTGCTTTGGTAATATGCTAGCTTTATTAGTTAGGTGTAGGTAAGTTATAACAGCAAACCACTCCGATATTACAGGAACTGATACAGAATGCCGAGGATGCTCGGGCGACTGAGGTTAAGTTTCTGCTGGATGAGTGTGAATATGAGAGGAAAGCAAAAAACCTTCATCACCCTGACCTTCAGGACTACCAGGTCGGTGTGAAGGTCAACATATCTACTGAATCCGGGGATGTCACAAAACCAAGGATTTTGGGGATAGTGGGAAAGCTCAGCGGCTAAAGTGCTTGGTTTGAGATAGAAATATCCTGGGTTCAAGTCCTAGTCATGCTATGTGCGCAATGTGAGCGTGAAGCCGCACAATTGGGGAATTGGAGATTTCAGTCCCATCTTCTCCTAAAACCTGGAACCTGAGTGGTGACTAAGTAGATGGAGCACAGGGTTTAGGACTAAGGATCCCTGGTTCAGCTGTCCGTATAGGCACCACTTTACGTTTGACCCGTGTTTGAAATGTGCAATAAAATAAATGAGGTTTCACCCAGCTCAACTTTCCAAATGGGGCACTCCATGGAGCCTCCTGAAGACGCTGTTGTTGGCTTGGGGATGCCATTCATGTAAAAAGGATGATCTAATGTAAGATTGATATGATGGGATATCTTTCTGTCGAACAAGAATTAAAATGATCCTATTTGTACATGTTACACTGTAAGCTGCATGTTCCCCAGCTCCACCCAGACTAGTCAGTTTGTGTGAGATTGCTCCCAGTATAGTAACGTATGCTCGTTTCAAATGGCCCTGCTTTCAGGCCAAACCAATAGCCCGGCCTCTTGAGGTCGAGCCTAATTTTGTGTGGAGTTGTCTTCCCAAATTCGTGCCAGACTGCCTTGATGTTAGGGCAGTCAGACACGAAAGCTCGGGCTGACAGCTTTGCAGTTTGAAACCAGCATTGTATATGCACTGTTTTGCAGGGTCCGGCTCTCTACGCGTATAACAATGCACAGTTCTCCGATAATGATTGGCTGGGACTGAAGATGATAAGTGATTCCATCAAGAAAAACGATGCACTGAAAGTGGGACGGTTCGGGCTCGGCTTCAAGTCTGTCTTCCATATGACTGGTAAACGTTTTTTTTGTTCTATTTATACTCCCGATATTCCCTGTTTGGGGTCGTGGAGTTTACTCCCATGTTAACAGGGAGATTTTTGAAGGTCAGGAGCAAATTAGGGCCGGATGCCCTTCCTGCCACCACCATTGACTTTTTCTCAGTCAAGGGGCACTGGGCTCGCAACCAACTGTGCGAACATGGGTTCAAGTGCCTGTCATGGCGGGATTCCAGCTTAAAACTAACAACAGCATTTTGATTTGGGACATGATACTGAGCAATTTGTGGTGCTTCATAACTGCGCGAAAATTCTGCTTCTACGGATGAATTACGCACTACGAAGTTTCCATTACTTTTATTTAGATTTACCCAGCGTTATCAGCAATGAGAAGTTGTCTTACATCGATCCTCATGAGAAGTTCTTTGTGGAAGATGGCAAGAATGTGACTGGATTCACCTGGCATCTCAAAGATGACTACAAGGTTAGCATTATCACTGACCCAGTATTACAGCTTTTACCATTCTTTTAGGCCGTTTTCTGACTTTGTGCAGTGAAGCGGTCCCAAGTGAGCAATGATTCCACTGAATGGGCGAACGGCTCACCGAGTGAGTCGTTATCTGTTACTAGGTGGAAGCGCTAAAATTCCGGTTCTGTAGCAGGGTACGCAACTCCGCAAACTCTCTAAAATAAGTCTTTTATTCCGCCTTACTTTAGTAGTTGGATGTTTATGATTTGTATCAGAACTATTTTAAATCAAAGCACCAATACATGCCAATAAAGCTATATTTGTCATTAATTTTACTCTAGCAAGCTTTTCTTATGTCGACTAGTTCTGATTTCAGTCTATGAAGAAGATACATGGCCAGTTTGACCCGTATAAGGGTTTGTTTGGCTGCAGCGATGCGACCTTCAAACAGGGTCACTACCCTGGCACGTTATTCAGATTCCCTCTCCGATCTAAAGAAAGCAAACTATCAAGTGAGTATCAATTTTTAATCTGCCAATCAGTGTGGCAGTTAGTTAATCGATCAGAGAGTCAATCAGTCAGTTCGTCGTATTATCTGTCAGGCTGGTAGTCAGTTAACCGATCATCCAATCAGTGAATCAGTCTGACTGTCAATGAATGAATCAACTGACCAACTGGTCATTCATTCTGTAGGAAATACCTTGTTGTTGTGAGGCTGAGGCACTCTATGAAGCATTGTATACCTTATAACCCTGTTGCTCAGACCACTATTGCACATGTAATCGTTGCGCTGTCGCTTTTGTTGCAGATAACCTCTATAACCCTAGTAAAGTGATGCAGATATTCGCTTCCTTTCAATCAATCGCCGAATTGGTGCTCCTCTTTCTAACGTCAGTTGAAAGCATAGAACTCTACAGACGGACGAATAAACAGGTCAGTTGATTAGTTAGGTGTTAAGCCTACTAGGTACATTCGCATGAACGGCTTTTTCATGACTTAAATGGATTTCGGTCACAAATCTGCTAAACTGTTCAAGAGCGAGACTGAAAAGCGCAATTTAAAAAGCGTCTTTCACTTTCGGTCATGGTCTGTGACCAAAATCTTGTGAACAGAATTCCGTGACTGAAGGTTGGCGTGAGCTTGGTAGTTTAGGCAACTGTCAAGGTTACCACAAAGAGACTTGATTACTACATTGGGATAACGAATCGCGAATGATTATTCGGGTCTGATGAGTTAAAGTTGAGAGAAGATAACTCTGGTGCGATCGGAATCTCTGTTGAACTTAACTGCGCTTCCTCACCGTGACCGTGTGTTCGCGTGTTCGCGACCAGAATCTTTTAGTCGTGATCACGGGAATGGACCGATTACCCTATCAATGGCAGCTAACTATATCACAAGATGTTTCATGTCTTGTGATTGGCCGCTACCATCTTGCTAACAACTTGCTACTTCTCCGCACACAGTCGCAGCCCGAGCTGATATTCAAAGTGCAAATCTCGCCCGACACTCTTCACTCAGTGAGACAGAACAGACAGACATTCCTCAGCAAACTCGGTCAAAGTCACTGCCCTGCTGATGCACGAGTTGTCTTCCCCGTTACCATAGAGACGATACTATATAAAGGTTTTCAGAATAAGAAAACCAGGTGAGTGCGGGTGCAATATTCGAAATGGCAGTCGTGTCAAGGTAACGTTCTCTATGAGAGCACACTAGAGCCCACCCATAGAGTAACATTCTCTATGGGAGCGCGCTATATAGAAACCATGCTGGGATCAAGTCTCTGAGGCTTTTCTACGTTGTATGCAATTCACTGCGATTGAGCCCGCAACTATTCTTCCTATTGCTATTTTAGTCTACCATACATGGTGAGCCATTTCTGCGCTGGTAAAAACAACCTCTCTGAGGACATGACGGCTTTACTGAATGAGATCTCAATGAGCTATCTCCCCTGGGTGGGCGCTGCCTGTCCGCTAGGCAGCACCGTGTCAGCCAATCAGCCAACAGGTCACATCTTCTGCTTTCTACCATTACCACTCCAAAGGTCAGTAACCACCATCCAAGCAAGGGTTCGATGGCCGCATAGCATTATAATGTTAGTCAATTTCTCCATTTCACATCTGATGACTTTTTTTTATTGTTCTACTCGGGCGCTTGCCCATCCTATTTGATAAGCCCCCTACGCCGGACTCTTGTAGGTGTGATTGTAGCTAGGAGCTCATTCTCGCAGAAGATTCTCAGCACGACTAGAACTAAAACTTTAGGTCCTTTGGTCTTGAGCCAAGTGCTCTAACCATTGAACGATCGCGCTATCCCTACCCGCTCTCAGATGCTTGGAGCCTATGGATGATAACTTCACTGACTTTGTCCTCTCTATGGTATGGTTATGCTACTTGTAGAGGGTCCATGTCTGGCCTGCCTGTTCATATAAATGGATTCTTTGCTGTAAGCTCAAATCGACATCAGCTGAAGTGGCCGTCAATAAAACACGCGGACGATGCTGGAGAATCCACCGTGACTGACAAGGCTTGCCTATGGAATGAACTGCTTCTCGAAGAGGTCAGGGAAATTTCTGTGTTCTGTTTGGGCTGGCGTTGGGTCTGTGTTTTCGCTTTACCATATTTTATTTGGGATGGCACTTTTTTTCTCATCTGTCTGTGGTTGGACTTTGGCCATCCCCTTCCCTGTTCACTGGTTGGGTGATGTCGTTGAAGGGAGATTGAGCCATTTTCTGCCGCGCTGGTTCAGGATGAGTTGGTAGAGTGTGATCAGCCAGGGAAAAATCTCTGGCAATACTCCACAGAGAGTTACAGTCCACAGGGAGGACAGACAGTGAGCTATCCCACTGAGCTATCATGACTGACAATTAACGTGTGTTTCTGCTGGTCGCTGTAGAACAAAGACTGTGACTAGCGAAACTGTGAGCCTGGGCAGTATTGACATAGCCGGGGCCATTTCTGCTCTACCTTAACACTCGCTGAGTCACGTAGAGATAAAAATTATATGACCAAACTCGCCAATACTTAGGAATCTATCAACCCTCTTGGCTCTGTGTTGGCTCTGTGTTGACCTTCTGCTGACCCTCTGTTGACCCTCTGTTGATCCTCTCTTGATCCTCTCTTGATTTTCTGTCTCTCTCTTGTGCAGGTGGTGCCGCGGGCGATGTTCAATCTCGTGACGGAGGTAATCTCGTTGAACAAGAGATCTCGCGTGACTCAAGGAGGTGGCGGCACCCCTCCTGCAGACTTTATATATAACCTCATTCCTGATGCTGACAGGGTGCTAGACAGGTCAGTGGTCACCCTATATGGTAATTGTCTATGATTGGCTGACCTCCCTGTAAAGGAAGATGCCAAATCAGGCCTGCTCTTCTGATGGAGAGCCATGATGCCATAGTCAAATGAGACGTTATCGCGTGTGCCAAACACGGTCATGCAGCAATTGTCTCCCCTGGGTATTGGTCATTATCCCTTAGCTAAGTTATTTTGGCACCGTCGGAGGCCGGCTACTTCTGGAGTGAAGAATGGAGGGCAAAGAGCAGCGGTACTTATGCAGTAGGGTCATAGGTGTATGAACATACACACATCTGTATTGGTGGGGTAGCCTTGTCTTTCCGGCCAGGGTTACACTTGGCTTTTCGGCGGGGATCAGACTTGAGTTTCTGGAGGGGTTCAGCCTCGTTCAGCCTGCAGGGGTTATATGTAAGCTAGCTTTACTGTTTTGTAGATGGAAATCAGTGCTCCCTCTGTTGTTTCGGCTTCTCTCAGGAGTTGGTAAGCTGCCACCTTTATTCTGGGTGTCTTCACCCTTGCCCTACGTTTCACTACATTTTTACATTAGTTCCAAAACTCATAAGGGAGAGGTGGGAACCGGCTTGGTGAAATCTCTTCTGTGGGATTTTGCCTTTCTGGCACCGCATTGATAGGCATGAAAATAGGGCTTAGGTTAGTTGACCCCCACTCCTAAGGACATTGACCTCCGATTGGCTGAACTCTTGTCTTGTTATTGGGTCAAGGCAATTTCCGATGAGGTTGTAAGACTGTTGCTTGTGTAACTCTCACTATTATCAATCGATTCAGGCACAACTCAGGCTTCGTCGAGCAGTATCTGGTCCTTCTTTTTGAGTCCGGACACTTATAGGCCATGCAGTTTGTCTAATTGTTGGGTTCTATTGCGGTTTTGCAGAGTTTATCATGAGTGACAGTAACCAATCATGGCAAGCGTTTCAAAAAGTGATTCTACTCACCCAATCCGAGGACTCGACTCACAAGGTGCTACTACAGTCGCTGATACTGGCGGGAGTAAACGCTGCCGTGCTGCCTCGCCACATGGTGAACGCTCTACACTCGTTTATCAAGTAAGTTACTGCAAGACGATGGGCCACTGATTGCTATTATAAGAACCTGCTCTTGTTTAAGCCAGTTTCACTCTATATACTTGGGTAACCGGAGGAGTGAGATTTCTTATATCCAGTCGCTGTTAGTAAGCCTAGTTTACTAACCCCAGCTTACTCAACATACAGTTTCATGTCCGAAATAAAGCCTAGCATACCATGATCCTAAAGCCCAGGGCCCACTCTGACTATATCTAAGATAACCACCTTCAGCTACACTTACCGTAGTGGCAGCGATTCTATTGAGTTCGGATGAGTTAGATGGTGGCTGATGGCCTTAGCCAACAGCCGCTTGGAGAAGTGTAACGGCGGTAGCTTAACTGAGCTGGGTCCCACTCCTTTTCCTCATCGCCTTCACGTTCCCCAGCTCTGAAGAGAGTCAGGTACCCATTTACCAATGGGTGAACACAGAGAGCTTTTTTTGCGAAATCTGGTGCACTACCACTCAACATCCCTCAACCATAGCCCCTCCCATTTATAATCATAGGTGTATAACAATTATTATTATATATCTATAATTGTAATAGCGTTTGATAGCTACTAATAACTGCGCACCAACTTAGCTGATAACCCGGCCTATTTACCCTGTAGTATGAGCGAGTATGAAGGGTAAGCAGCTGTTCTCGCTGACTGTTATATAGTAGTTCCCCATGTGTTTGTACGCTGCACTGTGCCGTGATGCTTTTACACAACCTTGACTGTATTATAGTGAGGCTGTGCTCTCATACTGCCTGGCTATACATGTATACATGAAGACCCCCGACACCGTCAATTATTATATATGCGCGGCTTCCATAGTGCATGGCATATCATCACACTCGTAGACCTTACCACTGTACATGCTGGGGAAGAAGGCTTTAATCAGTAGATAAGTTTGATATCGTTTTCTGTCACACACTTCCTGTTTTCTCCTAATGATTCGAAGTTTCTGGTTCATATAAATATTATCTGCTAGGTTTCACCAGGTTTCACAGATGCCAACAAAGTCGCTGCGACTAACTCAGGCCAGTGCCTCGTACTGCACTCTGTCTTCAAAATGTCCCCCTGACTGCGGGTTATCGGTTCGTTCTGTTGTGCTTCGCGCCGAAAGAACACAGTAGTGAATAGTCGTACAATACTTTTCTCTTTCGTCAGGCGCATGATGGCAACTTTCAATAGATGAGCTTTTTCTTTCTTGTAATGATAAACTTGATGTTCCAACAAATTGTATGGGGAGAGAGGGAGTAATGGTTCGAGATCTTGTACCTAGGGCAGAGATTTCAGAGTTACCAGAGGTGAACTGAAGCCGCGTGAACTATGTTCGGTCCATAGTATCTGGTGCTAACTCACCTGGCCTAACGGCAGTATACAACTCTAGAGTTGGGTGATATGTTCCTACTGCCCAGTATGGACTGACCATCCACCCGAGGACGCTTGGTTCGTAAATTCCTATTGCCCAGTATGGACTGTCCATCCACCTGAGGATAAATTGAGGCAGTATGGTTATTGAATTATTGTAGAGCAGGAGACATGTTTGCTACACCCGAACTGATGAGGCTTGTCATGAAAAAGAAACCATCTGTGCTTTCTGGATTGACTGATGATCAGCGACTTACCTTACTAGGCTACTTACTATCTGATGCTGCGTATAAAGAAATGGAAGGTCCGTGTAAAGTCTAAAATAAGATTCATTGCCATCTTCGGGTGAAGTGATGGGTTAGTGCAGGTTTACCCAACCTTTTTCAAAACTGACCTAGAGGTTTTGTGGGGCACCATTTCCAAACTCTGCTCGAATAATTCTAGCAGAAAATAAAAAAAATAAAAATAAAGAAAATAGAAATATTCGGCTAAGAAAATAAGCAGTCGTGTTCGGCAAAGCCAAACGTACTTTTGGTTCCTGTAGAAAACATTCAAAATCATGTGGGTTCGCCACCAGTCTGTGTCTTGAAATGGTGAAAGGGTAGATTGCGCTGCGCACTGAGAACCTCCGATTTTGAGCAGTAAACTGTATGCAGCCCATGTACCCTGGGTTGGGGAGAGCTGCCCTAGTCGATAGCATGCTGGGTCCAGCTACTGATGACCCTTGTTTTAATGACTTAAAATGGCTGACTGTGAATCCAAATGTAGTCATCTGACCCTTGGTCAACTTTTCTTATCACATATCAGGCTCACTTGTATAGTTCTTCCGACTGTGTTTGTAGGTCTTCCTCTCATCCCATTGGCTAGTGGGCAGTTCGCGACCTTCTGTTCTGGTGAAGACTCTGTGTACATTCCATCGGAGGCACATCCATCCAGCATACTACCGATGCTGGAAGGGCAGTTCGTGGATATCTCAAACCGAGTTTCCGATCATGTGCTCACTCATCTCAAACAAATGGCCAAACAAGGTATGGGAGCTCCAAATCTAAGGGACCAATAGTATGAACTAATGGGACAGCTCAGTGGCTAGGTGACAGCGGGATACCTTAATGGACAGGGCACTATGGGATAGCAGGATGGCTCAATAGTTAGAGCACTATTGGATAATGGGATAGCTTAGTAATTCGAGCACTATGAGATAACTCAGTAGATAAAGCGCCGTGGGATCGCAGGAAAGCTCAGTTGGTAGAGCGTTTAGTTTAGATTATTATATACTATGTTTAATGTTTTGGCTCTGGTCACGCCCGTCTTCACTCTAAACATGAGTTTCTCATATAATTCCCAATTTCGTTTGCCCAGAGCAAGGAAATTAGCTAAACACCTTGTCGGCGCAGAGGGAATTATGTAAATAAGTTTATATTCTGTCGGCCATGATTTAGAGCCGATCGGTCACCATATGTAGTGCCAGCGGTTAGTGTTATCCGTATTGATAGATGGTACAGCATAGAGTAATGTAACTACATTTGGCAGAGAATCTTTTTATTGGCAGTCTCAGCCTTTACCAGGCTTACTATTCTTTCCATTGTACAATTTATGGTTCGTTTTTGGCAATAATGCTGTATGGTTATAATTCATTTATTCTTTACCATATAATAGTGCGGTTAGTCAGTGGGTCAGCCAGGTAATGTATTCAAGACGAACTCAGCTCAGACAAAGTCAATGCGCTAATAGGTGTGTTCGCGTGCTCGAGTTTTTACGCGACCGAAAAGCGCGGTCCAAAAAAGCATCTTTCACTTTCGGTTGCGGTCCGCGGCTGAAGCACGTGAGCAGAATTCCGCGACCGACCGTTAGCCTAGTAGTTTAGGCAAATGTCAAGGTTACCGCAAAGAGGCTTGATTACTACATTGAGATAACGAATCACGAACGACCGTTAGGCTCTAACTGATGAGTTAAAGTTAGGAGAAGACAACTCTGATCCTATCAAAGTCCATCCTGAACTCAACAGCGGTTCCTCGCCTCGACGGAGTGTTCGCGTGCTGGCAACCAAAATTTTTCCCAAAATTTCGGTCGCGAGCACACGAATGCACCTGATGTTGCCGCGCCTTGTCTTGAAACATGCGGGTCAAGGATAATGAGACTGGTGCATTCTATTGTTCATCTAGTTTATCCAGTAATCCTATGAGTTAATCTAAGTGTATACCATTTACCTTGAGGGTGGCGGACATTGTGGTTTTGTGGTTAGAGTACTGGCCACTGGCCCTGAGGTGCCCAGGTTTAAGACAGCTTGTGCCCGACTTTTTCAAAAACTCGCTGTTCACCGAGCCGGGAATGGGGAAGGTGAAGGCAGTGAGAAAGAGGAGTGGTATCCCGCCTCAGTTACACCGCTGCCAGGAGCAAGTTAACTCCCTGACAGCCACTTCCTCACTCAATCATTGGTTAGGGGTCAGCCTTTACTTTTTTTAAAGTGGGGTATAACTGTATTTAGTGACACAAATTGGCATCATCTTGACTTATGTTTGTTGTTAACCTGTTTTAGAGGTGCTACAATTGCGGATATTCTCAGCTAGTATATTTTGTCAGCTTCTTCCTACCGTGCTGACCAGTCAAACTATACTTGAGAACAGCTTCTATGCCGAGGTGCTATGGGAGTATATCTGTAACAACTACCAAGAGCTGACACAGTTTGAAGGATTACCTCTGATAATATCAGCTGATTGCCGCGGAGACACATCTGTCCATCAACTATTGAGGTACAATAAGTCTAGAGGTTCCTCTTTCAGAATTCTCTCGCCCGCTACTGTTTCATGGAATTTATTCTCATGGTTGCTTTAAACGGCCGTACCTAGGAGTGCCATTGAGATAGTATCTACGGGGACAACTCTTCATCCAAAAACTTATGGGGTGGATTTTATGTAGGGTTCTCCTTCATTGCTTGTTAATATACAATCATTACATTCAGCGTGAGTTTTACTGTGTAGAATGGTATCAAGGGTGTACTAAATAGCTCGCTCGCGCTAGGAGCCAGCAAAAACTCGGGACTATGTAGGCTGTGGCCTAAAGCATAAAACCCCTTGGGTGTTAAAGCATTGGCTGGTGTGTTCAGTTAATAATTTGGACGTCTTTTTGTTGCCTCACCCTCGGTGGAGGAGAACCCGTGGGGTGCAGGAGGGACACTATGGCCCACCCTGGGAACAAGCTGTATGCTTAGTGATGGTACTATCTATGCAAAAGGAAATGTTCTTAGTTTATCTTTCATGATTGTAAATTGGAATTCATGCCAGAGTTAAAATCATAGATGTCATCGCTATACCAATGCTTCAGAATGGTCCATGATTTGCCCTATAGAGTTGATACTCTATAGATGGGCTTCCTTTATTCAATGTCAGGATCTGAATCCAACAAGGAAGAGAGCACGAAATTACGGACAAACTTGAAATCAAACTCTTAGTAGATCCACTTGGCAAATACGTGGTCTTATTTTACAGCACCCGACCTTTGCTGTCACTCAGCTTGCCTTCGGGAGCGGCGCTGAGTAACCCTGACTTACTCAGTGCCGTAGATAAACTCGGCATCAGAGTCGTCTACTCCCTGCCAAGATACCTGATCTCTAGTAATAAAGTCATGGATCGGTACGCTTATTTACCTACAGCTAGAGGTGAGAATAAAACATGCTCCGGGTAATGCCAGTTTCAAATGGCGCTTTCAGGTCGGGCTATTAGGGAAACCCTGACTGGGCGCCTACATCAAAGGCATACTGGCACTGGCATGCTTGACCGCGATTGGCTGCGTAGCACGAGTCCCCACCCATGCTAACCGGCCAAACCTGCGCTAACTCTAAACGCATTTACCTCGTTGTGACAAAATCACTATATCGCAACCTTGACCTGTATTGGAGTTGTCTCCCTTTGTAATATTAGGTTTAATTGGGAAGACAACTCCTAATAAAGTTGGCCCGGGCTCCAAATAAGCCAACAGCCCGGGTCAAAAGCATGGCTGTTTCAAACTGGCATTGTATTCATTAAACTGGTGAGTTATACTAGGTGTCTCAGGACTACCCATTCAGTCTTGTAGCACGCGCAGCACAAAAAGTACCCCGGTGAAATTGGTCCTGGGCATATTAAGCTGCCACTGTGCCAACCCTTCCCAGGCTTGCAGCTTCATTAGTTACGCTGTGTGTTGCACTGCAACCACCAGCGATGGGATTGGACACTGGAACTAGTTCAAGGAGTTAAGTAGCTTTATACAAAGAAATATCTACTACAATGATGGAAAAGTGAAGAACAGATATGTATTGCATAATTTAAATTGGGGCTCCTGCTACAACTTATAAGGCATTTTATCCCACAAGAGAAGGGACCATTGATTGAACAGATCTTTTTAATTGAAGTGTCTACTTAATTCAGCTTGGTTTCACCTCCCGTCCTTGGCCCGAGTAACCATCTAACTACCCCCTCACGCCACCAGAACAATGACGGTCATGATAAACCCGCCTTTGGCAGCATACCTCATAATCACCTTGACCTTTCTGTAGGTATAAAGTCCCTGCTGAGGGCGTACAGTGAAGCAGAAACTCTAGCGGATTGGTCTGTTTTGGAGCGAGCAGAACGTAAAGCTATTCGTCATATTCTTTCTAAGCTAACTTCTGCTGATATGACGGACCAGCAAGATCTAGAGTTTCTCAGAGGTAGGGAACGCCTTTGTTGGGACTCTACAATACTGAGAGCCAGGTGTGGATCAGCTATGTATCCGGTTGTTAGGCATGATTGGAAGAACAAAAAATGTGAGATGGCTCAGTGGTATAGCTTTGGACGTGCAACCACGGGACCTGATTTCGAACCCCCGTCTTAACCATGGCCTCTTTAGCTCCATTGCTATCCCTTTCCCTCGGCAGTTTTTGAAGTCAGTCTAGTCATCTATACTCGCTGCTATTCGCGTATTTCAACCCTATTGTCATGATTACAGGGCTGCCACTGTTCAAGGTCACCGGTCAAAGGGGGAAGTTTGTGTCAGCGAAAGTGACTGCGATCGCTGCCCCGTTTGACCCACCTCCACCACCCACCTGCTGTCTCTTACTCGGTAAGTTCTTCCTGAGGCTGTGCACTGGACACACCAATATCAACTCGGTCTATCAGACAAAATCCCACAGTCATTGCTGGGCTGCTAAGGCTCTGGACTAGAAAAGGGTAAAAATTGTCCCCAATGTGTGAGGGAAAGTGGCCATTAGAGAACCAATTTCCACCGGCTATGGAGGAACTGAAAAAAACTGGGTACCCAATCCCTACTGGGAAGATTTTGGAAAATTCCGCGTACAATCTATCTTGAACTCAGGACCTTCAGCGTCAGTGGCGAGCGCACTGACCGCTCAACCACAGGACCTCCTTGCTCTAACTTAGAAAGGGAAAACGTCTCAGTTTTGTAACCAGTTTTTCATTCCTTTTACAGACGTGAGTGACTCAGCCTCCAAGTCTCTGTCTGAGTTACTGGGGGTGACTCAGCTGACTAAAGCATCTCTACTGCTTGATCATATCATGCCAGCTATAGAGAGAGGGGACTGTACCCAACAGGAAACGGATAGAGCCCTCCTCTCTGTTCTACAGAGTATCTCATCCTATCTGTGAGTGCTGTCAACTTTCATCAGCATCGAATGAGAATTGTCACTTGCCGTTTTTACCATCATTAGGGTGGCCGATGTAGCTGTGTATCAGTGGTTAAAATGTGTGATTCAGTTCCAGTCACAGTCCCAGAAATGGTCAGTTGTGGTGATAGACAACCTTAATTCACTCCTGAGCATGGCCTCTCTGTGGACCAGTGTGTAAGCTCCATGATCTGGCACAAAGAATAATGGCATAGATAATAAACAAAGGTCAGATGTGATACAAATTGTCACCCCCGTATTGCACATGGACCGGTTCGAAGTTGTCTTCACCACACATGACTATAAGCTGAATCAGTTCACTTGTTACCCTTACATTTCAGAGAGGAGGATGCATATGTTCTCACTCGACTGCAATCAGTAGCTTTCGTGAGAAGAGAAGATGACTCAATAGTGCGGCCAGGCGATTGTTACGATCCGACTGATCCCGTTTTGTCACGGCTAATGTATGGAGAGCAGCTCTTCCCAGCGGACACATACACTCATCCAACTATTATAGAGGCGCTCAAACTACTAGGTAAGTCAGACCAGAACTATCAGACATTATACCTAACCCAAGGCAGATGCTTTCAAAGAAATGAGTAACTAACCACTGTTATTTCGTGTTTAGTATGCGTCTTGTCCCTTCAAACTGGCCAGGGATAGTTGTTATATGTACGCATTTACTGGATGGCAAACCTGAAGATGGACCAGTGGAACTGGATGCAGTTTGAATAAAGTGGCTGAGGGGCCGACTGTTGTCCCGCGTTTGAGGCTGATAGCATCTGTCTTAAAGGGGTTATGACATGGGCAAAAGTGACTTCACTCGTTTGTAGATTCTGAAGCCTAGCATGAACAAATGGGCCCAATACCCAGTTCAAATAAAACCTTGGATATAGCCCTATCCATTCCTCATAATTAGAGCCCTCGACGACGCACTTTTCAGACCATCGACACACCAGAATTGGCCTCGAGATAGGAAATTAACACAGAGCTGTTGGTGTTTGCATTGATTTCTCGGCTTACGCGCCGGTGTTCGACAAATGCGCTTGCATGGGTATACTAGACTTGTAGTTACACAAGTCTGAATAGAGAAACTGTGCAACAAAAATATAGAAATAGGGTTTCAGAACGCAGTCTTTCCCCTCTGTCAACGAGCTTTAGTACCATTATTGCGCAATCATGGAGGCCCGAATGCAATGGCCTCTATTCAGGGTCAGGGAAAACCGGCAAAGCACTTCTTATAACCTAAGTTTTCTTCAATCTTACATTCAAATTCAAGTTCTTCTCGATGTTATAAGGGGGTGAAGATCGCTAGGTTACTAAGTTTTAGTAATTAAATCCCATTTTATTTCTATTTGGGCCATTTGGGTCGTAGTTATTCGAGTCACCGATATTCTGTTTGTGGAAAAAGACTACTCGCTATCGCTGTAATGAATGCGGAGTTGCCTCCCTTTAAGAATGGGGAACACAACTCCGAAAGTATGTCGACAATAGACCGTGTCATAACCCCTCTAACTGATACCATTAAGGATAACTCCATGACTAATACATTCTCGTCGGATCGGTTTATGTAACTCCGGGCGTAAAACTGACTATTCTGCAGGTCTGAAATGTGGTGATTCCATTCTGAGCTCAGACATCGCTCACTCCGCCAAGAAAATTCAGGAATTGGCGACCAACAGCGTTGTGGACAAAGCTCACCTGTCTGAGAAATCGTTAGCACTTCTGACATACCTGGAGAAACACCCACAGGTGCTGCAGGACAGAGGTCTGAGGAAGATATTGGACAGCACTTGTTGGGTAGTGCCGAAAAGAACAGCCCCTGCTAGTGAGTATTTACCGACTATGCTGCGATCTACTCCTGAACTGTAGTCTCACTAATGCCCTAGAATTTGAATGTATAAACTGAATGCTACGACCCAGATTACCACCACTTCAGCCTTGAACAATTGTAGTGTAAATCAGCACTGCCCTCACTTGGCAAGAACTTACCTAGCTGTAGCTCTTCATTGATTAGAGTTCAATGTTGTAATGCCATCCTTTTTTAGACCACCCACAGTCTCTGGGTTGGTATAAGCCTGGAGTGGGAGCGGTTACACCTGATGACATCACGTCTGAGTGCCATGTCAACCTAGTGTCAAGTGTCATGTGTATCCTGCCTTGCCTTGTCAGTGACAAGCTTCTGCAGGTGTTCGGATGGAACAAAGCTCCACCTTATGGCTATGTGATAGAGCAGTTAAAGAATATAACTAAAAGCTATAGGTGAGCAGGCCACAGCCCCTGGATTGTATGGACTTCTTGTCAGCGCTGTGTTGTGTTTGCATCAGTATATAAATAGATATGAATTTAATTTCAAGACTCGGCTACGTAATTATGCAATACGCAAGATATAAATGTTTTCAACGCTGACCAGGACTGTCAAATGGACTCTGTTTACCGGACCAATGTCTTTGATTTATGCTTTCTTTGCTTCATGGATCTTAATGTTAAAAAGATTTCTAGTCTTAATTAACCATGTAAAATAAAACTGTCAAATCAAATGGGTATATCCATGGGTGTAGCGGGAGCTGCAGGGACTCATTGGTTTGACCATCAGGAGTGAAAAAGCCACAACTGTTTTCAACTTTCCTGAGTAGAGTACAGCTGTAAACATAGGTTGGCTGTCGTATTTTATGTTCACTGGCGAATGTTATCTATCGCTGTACCCCAAGAGCTACTACCCATGAAGACAGCAATAATTAAAGCTGTTTCGTTTCGTAGAGGTCTTCCACGCCACATACTGTGAAAGATACAAATCTCTGGTACATGTCTTGTCTCACTCCTATAACCATTGGTCATTTGGTTTATTCGGTCACGTTTCCTCAGCTGTGTTTATTCGGTCACGCTTCCTCAGCCGTGTTTATTGAAGTGTTGCTCAGTTTCTGATGCCGTGTTGGTTTTTTTTGACAGAGCTGCTGAGAAGGGTGCCTATATGAATATGGTTTCACATATTTACCACATGCTGGCTGCGTGTCCGCATAAGGAGCTGTTAGCCGCTCTCAATGAACATCGGGTGAGTGCCCGCTGTCAGCAACCGACCCCCACCTGTAAGGGTGAAGCGATAGCCTAGTGAATAGCGCACTGGGCTTTGGACCCGGAGCCCCGGGTTCCAGTCCCAGATCGGACAAAACATTTGTCTTTCGCGACACTATCGTCGGTTTCGGATCCCGACGATAAATAAAGGAAGCTCTCCCATAGAGTTACCTTCTCTATGGGGCACGCGGGTGCAAGCAGAAAGTCTCCTAATGACGTACCCTGTGAAACGCTGAGCCTAAGACTCAGCTGACCAATTTCTGGACCACTCCTGACAGTTGTTCGGTCACGGTGATACAAAGAGGAAAAACTACCACCTGCCTAGTGGTTAATATGAGGAAATTAATTGTGACCCCAATTGGTATAGCATGACCCGAGTCTCTTGCTCCGCGTATGCATGGCCAGTTAGCGCGCTAAGCTCCTCAGGGAATGTGCGAGCTATGAATAATTTCTGGCTCGATATGGATTTATGGAAATGTACCTCCATCCAATGGGATTCAACTGCTCGAAGATTTCATAACAAGCGAAACTGCGCTATCGTTGACCGCGCTATCGTTGACCGCGCTATCGTTGACCGCGCTATCGTTGACCGCGCTATCGTTGACCGC
>Ga0224501_10001686_pt1 | contig 17184 bp, 5 predicted proteins | sample SF_Oct11_sed_USG_4_FD_169105 | JGI IMG/M metagenome (GOLD analysis project Ga0224501, IMG submission 169105) | Sediment microbial communities from San Francisco Bay, California, United States - SF_Oct11_sed_USGS_8_1 | ecosystem: Environmental > Aquatic > Marine > Sediment | place: USA... | reverse complement strand
TGGTGGAATGGGTGGATCTGTGATCCTAGCTCTCACATACTGGCGGTTTCATATTCTGTCATGTAATATATCCACCTAAAGTCTGCTATTACTGAGCACACTTCTCTTCGAAGGAAATGGAAAGCCATGCTGCTCTGAAGGGTTAGTGATTAATCTCAATGACTGAGTTTAGAGAGCAATTTGAGATCAGCAAACAAATAATCATATTCTAATTATATGTTTTAATATTGAAATGATTCTGTTAATCCGACCTTCTAATAAAGGTCATGCCCTTACGGCTAGTCTTTCTATCACCCACCCAGCAGGTGCATGACATGGCACTTACACCTGCATGGATAGCTCTCACTGGCTTGCGATCATCAGATCACAACCTCAACCTATGATTGTGTTCACACAAACAATCAAAAAGGCTGGATTTCAGTTAACGCCCTCTCTTAAAGTTAACTCTTAATTGATGAGCCACTGAAATGCTTACTAAATATTTACAAGGAAGATAAGATCATCATCCTCTGCATGGATAGCATCACTAAACTGGTCCTTTACATGGATGGCATCTGCATGGCTAAACTGGACACCTGCTTTCAGGATGGTCTTATGATGTGCCGCATAGATTGAATTATTTTATGGGAAGGCCTCCTTTATTTAACTCTGTGAATCCGACAAGGGAGGGAAACAGTGACTGAAACTACAATGAGAGTTCAATCGGGAACCTGCGTTACTTAGCCCAGTGTGCCATCGGCAAAGCTCAGTGTGCCATCTACAATGCTCAGTGTGGCATCTACTAACTCCAGTGTGCCATCTACTAAGCTCAGTGTGCCATCTGCTAACCTCAGTGTGCCATCTTCTAAGCTCAGTATGCTATCCACTAAGCTCAGTATGCTGTCCACTGCTTCAGCAAAACTTCTTATCAAATGACTAGCAACCAAATACAACTGAGGTCTCCAAATTGAGCTCTATACATCAGACCTGCAGAACTGTTTACTGCTCACTGTATAAACTGGCATCCAGTCAGCTGCTATGTTATATTCTGATAGAGGATGACTAAATGCGTGTTGTTCTGTCATTCCTGATGTAATATATCTCTAAGTCCCATCAAATAAATCCTACATAATCTTTTCACCTCGAGGGTACGCAGTGAGAGATGGCTTTAAATCAGCTGTACTAATGAGCAACAGCAACAGCAGTGGAAGCACACTGAGCTTAGTGGACAGCACACTGAGCTTAGTGGATAGCACACTGAGCTTGGGACCAGAGAACCTTGGCTCAGTTACCACATGATGACACCTTGATCTTTCACTCCGATGAGATTCTGATCACGAATTTATTCAAAGGAGGTTCGCCATTGAGTAACCTTCTCTACTGGGTACACCAAGCATTAACCATTTTAAGATTAAAACGCAGTGACGGTGATACCATCCCGTAAAAGGAGATAGTCGTACACAAGGTAAAATCGATACCTGCAGCAACAATGTGGTGTACCAATTATGAGCTCCTCCGAAAACTCTAGGCTCCAAAACGCCCCTCAGGTTTACATGGAAGGTTCTTTAAACAGGAGATGCAAATGTCCGTGTGAAACTTGCAAGGCTGTGAGATACGAGAGCCTATTTTATATATTTGAACACAGGAAGTCACAAACTGCTAAGGCATCATACTCAGACCAGACCATCCAGCTTTCTGGTGAGACAGTGACTTGCCATTCATCTTAGCCATGTAGCCATCTTCCTCCAGTCTGTATGAGGAAAAAAAGAAGTTATTATGAATGAGTTTAGCGGGTCACGGGTTTATTTGAACGCGTTTGACCACGGGTTTATTTTCGGGTGTATGTTCCTGTATTTGGCCTGATCATTTTTGAGTATAAGTGTAAATGTTTACCAAAGGATTATATTACACATCATGTCACAATACTACAGGATACAGACAGTTCCTCCTAAAAACAATAGCCATGAACGGTGTCTCAATTTTAAACAAATCAATCATCAGCCTATTCTAACCAAAAAAAGAGATTAGTTCCGGTTTATTACGGACTTTCTCAACAGGTGTTGATAATTGCTTCCCTGTGTCTGATTGTCTACTAGTAAAATGCCACATGCCTATAGATAAGCTTATTTGCAATTAACATAGTAGTTTATTGTCACACTGGCCGCGGTCCATGGCTGAAAGCTCTCGGTGTAAAGTTTGCCTATTGTCACAGCCTTTATTGAGATATGCTGGCCTTTGTTTGCCATTCGGTCACCTGACCTAACATAGTGCAAACCGTACTGGCATTGATCATTCAGAAGCGCTGTGTATCGCGCATGCTTTTCGCATTAGGAGCTCGACTAACCGGCTTATTCACGGTAAGTTTTTTCTAACGCGGGTAGTATTTTCTCAGGAGGACTAGCATTTCTGTTCTCCTTGGATCGCTTGTCAAGCCAGTGGAATTTGCTTACAACCAGTGAGATGAAAAGAAAATGGATTGGAGTATCGCCAGTACAGGTCCAGGTACAGGTCCAGGTACAGGTACAGGTACAGGTACAGGTACAGGTACAGGTACAGGTACAGGTACAGGTACAGGTACAGGTCCAGGTACAGGTCCAGGTACAGGTACAGGTACAGGTCCAGGTACAGGTCCAGGCTGATTTTAACCAGCAAATTACTCGTGTGAAAGGAAAGCGACGTTCAGTTCCGCTGGGGGATGATCATGGGATGGCCATCTGCGTGATAATCCATTATTTCACACATTTTCACATGGAACGTTTAAATAGTATCTGTTGATGGGCTACAAGAATCTTACAAACAAAAAACAAAAGAAGGGAATCCATGCTTATCCGCACTCTGAGTAGGTTAGATTAGGTTAATTTTATTTTACGTGGCTGACATTATTAAGGCAAAGCCTTGTTTACAAAATGGTCCACGAGTAGATAGAGCGCAAGGAGTAACGGGTGGGCAGAGCATTGCATAGAGATTTTGCGTAGAGTTTAGATTTGATGTTATTGTTTCCAGTGAAGCATCACTGTTTTTACTTTTTAGTCATAGCATTACCGGGAAAACAGTGAATACATGGGGAGTTCATGTCTACAATCATCCCACACCCATAAGAGCCCGCTCGTATGACATGGAACATAACTTATATAGGCCTAAATTGTCTTTGGTAGCTCATTGCCAGTTTTGCGGGTGAAATTAGAAGCTAGGCTAGGTGTTAACTGTTAACTAGGTGTTAACTGGTTTGGTGATCCCAATTTCATTTGTTAGGTTGCAAGTTTTTTGCTGCGTAAAATGCGCTGCTTTGATGAGTTGAGACCGTAATATTATCAGAAACTTCTTAAAACCCCAAATCCACTGATACGAACTAGCCAACTAGTCAGAGTAGTTGTAAGTTTTACTCTTTGAATAAAGCTCACTTTTATTCTTTTCAGCTGTTATCCATGCTATCTACTCAAGCAGTGCCATAAAATCCACTTAAACAAACTGAACATATATCAACCTAGTTAGTGACAAGCCTTGCAGCGTTCGCGTGTGTCGTATTGTATGAAATATTGATAATTGGTACACACTCGCGATTCTAGCACAATAAAAGCTAGTAGTCTTGGCTTCGCTCACTGACTGACGCAGAGTGGTAAACAGATATCTAGCCCGGAGGGAGCTGGGGTTTATACATCAGAATCAGTGATTCATTAACTACACAACAGAGAAAACACTAACAGGTGGGACGGCAATCCCATGTGGGTTTACCCCTCCTCAATAGATTCGATATTACATAGTGACCATCTAGTGAAATCAACATCATAGAGTCCCCTGTTAGAGGCCTCTCTGCTGTTTGTTCAGCGATAATACAGGATCATAGCTCATTATCAGGATATCATGATGAAGTTGACACGAGTGATGCGCTCAGTAATTAGCTGGGTCCCCGATAATGGAGCCCAGCCCTAACCAATAGCCATCCCACGCCCTCGCCACCGCCCGACAACCTGACTCTGATCCTACCACTGCCAAGTGCATCGACAGGTGTATAAACTGTCTGTGTATCTCCTGTGAGTTCCTCCACTGCCCACGCCATTGTGGAGATCAGACTGGAGGTAATTGGGTAATGTGATCAGTAGTAAGTCATGTAACCAGACACCACTCTCCAGTCCCTGCGGGCTATATTCCCTTAAAATACTCGCGGCATTTCACACAGAGTTGCTGAGCCCAATGTGTTTTTTATAAACAAAGTCAACTCATTTAGTTCGTGAGACAAAAATTGCCTGGGTTAAAAAAATACAGGCTCATTAGGCGATTACGCATTCATGAGCAGCGACTGCGATCCAGCAGTCGGCTAGAAAATCATAGACTGTTGCATTCATTGGTCGGTTTGTGGCAAGGTGCTCAAAGCCAGTAGTTACGTGATTACGCGCAACAATGTAAGGTGACTGAGTGCATAACTACGGGCGCAATGAAAGCTTCCGTTAGAACTTAATATTTTGGGTTCGATCATCCACTCCCATTAACTAATCGTGGTCCGCGAATTATCCGAATGATTAAAACGATAACAGGAAACAAAGGAATCGTTTAATGTTCATCCCGACCGAACGCTGAGTGGAATATGTAAAGGGAGTGTTAGGTTTCCTCTCTGCGTTACTGAATTATGTCATGATTTCCTGGTTATATTAAAGCGATCGTAGTAGCCAAAGGCGAACCGGTCTCGGGAGTTCAAACGCGGACATATCCTCCAATATGAATATTGTATGGGTAAAAGATTGATCTTAAGTATAGGGAGATCAATGTTTAAGTACCAGGAGCTGTTACAGGTAACTGCTACTACACGAATTAGCTGGCATACTATAATTCGTTTAGAAGGATAAACGTGACAATTACCTGAATCAAAGCTAAAACTATCAAGAGCTGCTTGAATTTTAATCAATTTACTAATTTATTTATTCGTGAACTGCAGACTGGTATTAGTATATTGGAGTTTCTTGTGGGTGGTATTGGGTTGGTCACACAAGCTGTGATATTTTTATACGGTGTCGGTAGTTTAAATCTGGTCAACTGATACAGCGACAAAGATAACAAAAGCAGAGAGAACACATGGCTACTAGTTACATGTAAAAAGAGACCCGACATTGATAAGTGACCTCTAAATTTTCCCTATTCGGGTTTTGTGTCACATCTGTTTTTTCTCCACCTTTGTTATGTAGCGATGCGAATCCCTCGGAAGATATTTACTCCAATACGCCAGCCGCATCATGGCGTGAGGTTACATCGATGATCACACGCCTTAGCATTCCTCTTTCTTTCAGGTTCTCCGCTCGCTAAATCTGTAATACGTCATCCGATTGGCTAGAGGAATGCAGTGATGGCCAATCAGAGGTTTTATGTGGAGTATCTCGGCTGGAAACAGGCGCAGGGTCTGTTTGGCAGAGAGTTTACTGAACACATCGTTCGGGAGTTACTGGCTCGCCGGCGACTCAATGCTCAACTACCACGTATGACTTTAAAAGTGAATCATAAAGACATTCAAATCTCTGAGGAGAAGGCGTCTAAAAATGGCGGCAAGCCAGAAAAGCTAAAGTACCCCTCGATACCAACAAAAGACTGTAGTTTTGTAATTCAGGGGCTTTATCCAGACACTGATGTAGTAGCATGTATTTTCCTCGGTTATAATCCCTCTACCAAGTGTGCCATCCACGTACATGTCTATAGATTTGACAGTGAAGCCACGGCGGCCATGTTTGTTCAGCATTTACAGAACATCATCGATCGACCGGAATATAGAGAAAGAATTCTGGGAATCGAGAAAGACCTTCATGACCTTGGTGCTGTCACTCTTCGTAAGCGAGAACGTCAGCACCAGGGCAGTCGTAACTCGGATGGCATGTCCTACGGAACGACCTCCCCTTACTCATCAGACAGTCTGAGTCCAAAATATCCGAGTGCTGAGGAAGCGCTGAAAGAGAGGAAAGATATTCAAATTGAGCATAAACCACGGCCCGAGCCCGACCAGAAGACAAAACGACTCTTCAACAGTTTACAGGAAGAGTTGGATTACAAACTAAGTTTGGAGGACACGCCAATCCTCCTGCCTCCGAAAGACTACGACACAATCGTACGCCGACACGGCCATCTTGAAATCAGGGAGGAATTGAAATCAGTGACTCGAAGTATCGTAGGACCTAATAATATCTTCAGCCAGTCTTCAGAGACTGAGCCATACCTGGTTAACATCGATGAAGCTAGTAGTAGCAGTAGTGGTAAGACTACTAGTGAAGGAAATGATCACCAAGCGAATGGTCAGTCGGATGCGGTGAGTGTATTTTAATGTTACAGTTGGCTTCACCTGTCCCTAGTTTAAATGAACTGAGCGATTAGCTCCAGTGTTCATAATATTATTTTTTTAATGTATTAGGAAATTAGGCAAGTGTGAGTTTATTCTGGTGGATTTATTTTACAGAGGCACGAAAACATTTCGATTTGACCTTGGTCTCACACCGTGGCGGATGAGTGGGCATTCGCTTGGCTGGTCCACTGTGTAATGCCACTTTTAGGCAACCTTTTCGTTCACAATCGGTCTACAGAAACCTATCGATTGATCTCGCTAACCATGGATTAAATGTTTCCGCATCAATGGGAATTCTTAGGTTTTCCATCAATAGCTATTGGCACCTTCATTGTTTTCGAATAGGTTTTCTATCGAATTATGCATTTTGCATCTAGGAGAACTCTTGTTTAATGATATGAATGATCAGTTAGTAAACCAGCTCAACTTTACATATATGTTTGTCTACCGCTTGCCCTACTTTCCCGCGATTGGCTGCGATTCAACTTACAAGTAGAGACTAAAATGCAATCTTATCCACATTGTTTGACATAAGCGCATCAGTCACTAGCTATGTATTTGTACATCATACAATTGGATGAATAGGTGTGTTTGTGAAACATTTAGCTTTGAAGGTGGACTCGTTAGTAAGTAAGAAAGAGCTGCTCTACAGGGGTAAATCCCAAAATATGAGTACAGCTAGCAGTGAATACTATAAAAACAGCTAGCGTAGGTCCACTCGACCCGCAGGGGGTAAAGAAATAAAAAGCGACTCGCTCATAGAACAGGAAAATACTTAAGCCATCCCAACAATGTGATCTTTGTGAATGGAAAAATCCACTGACGATTGCCAAGATATCACATCATACAACTTTTCAGGAGCTCAAATTCTAGGGGCTGTAATTACGTAGGCTATCCCGTGGGCTTACCTGACAACTATACAATAGTTTTTTTAGAATTTCGCTTCAAGCGATGTCGAATTTCACCCGCTAAATAATCAATATCATCTCAATTTAGAGATCAGGCTATTTAGAACTGTGCCGACATATACCTTTGCAGAAGATTATAATTTATCCTGAATCCGCACAGTGACATCATCTATCCATCCATGTTACAACCAAAAGTTGCATATCTTGACTTGAAGGATTACTCGAGACCAGATCAGATCAAGTGTTTGAGCTCTACCAATGATATTATTTTGCAGAGTTCCACTCGTGATAGAAGGAATGGTTATAGAGTAGTTCGATCCTCCAGCGACAACTCAGCCAACCTTCTACGACCTCCGACCTTACAGCGGCAGCACTCCCAGGCTTCCAGTGATAGAGGCAGCAATAATTCTGATGACTATTACGCTGATGGGCTCTACCAAGGTGAGTGTTGCTCAAGGTTCTTGGAGATAGTTGTGGGTGCTTTGGGATGCTGTTTGTTATGACCTATACTTTCAGATGCTGCTACCAGATGACTTATGACATATGATTTACTATCAATTCTTCTTCTTGTTTCCCTGGCAGAACATCTCTCATGATGGGGCAGAAATTAGCTTCCTGCTTATACCTGCGTGCCCCGTAGAGAAGGTAACTCTATGGGGGCCTACCTTATTTAACGTCAGGCTCCCAAACCAACAAGGGTGTTGCAAAGGACCAAGGTTTTGCCCAAACTGGGAATCGAGTCCGGAACTCTGGTTTCAAAGCCCAATAAGCTATCCGCCAGGGTATCACCCCATTATCACTGACTAGTTCTCGGCCATTTTAATACAGAGCCTATCCAAATTCCTAGCGCTTGGCTCTAGTTGTTTAGGGTTCTGCTGTGAGATCCCCCAGCTCCTGCCTCTGGAAAACAATCCTCTGGCTAAAGAGGTCTGCTAGGATGACAAAAAATACATAAATAAAATGGAATATTCTGATTTACTGATCATTTCCGATTATAGTAAGTTCATACATGTTGTTGTGCTGTTATGAATGATGCACTCGGTGCTCTATTAAAATATTGATGAATCCATCATAGCGCCTTCGGTAGCTAGGGTAGGTAGCTAGGCTGTTATTGTTTATAAGATATGAGTAGTGATTCCATGCATATGAGTGTACGTGGCGAGACCTTTTTTCCGTTTGTCGGCGTGTTGTGGAGCGATAGAAACTAGCAATCATGGGAAGAGCCCGACTTCATGCTGGCATCCAGGGTTCAATTATCTCTGGCAGAATGCACTCACTTGCTATTCTGAAGAGCTCCTATCACTGAGCTCACCATTTTTCGAGGGCGAGGGTACGACGCAAACGGGTCTTAAGCGTAGACAAACGTGTAACGGTTTTGTCATACCTTGCAAATCAGTATTTGTAATATCGCAGAAGCCTTATCTCTCTGTGATGTACACAGACCTGTTGACTTAGGCTGCATTCCTCTGTTGGTTTGATTTGGACTCGCTCAGTGACATAAAGGTCACTGACTCACTGGCTCTTGGTCTACTCTCAGCCTCTCCTATTGTGGAGCATTTAGACGAGTTACTGTTCACTTTGTTCATATAATGGTGAAGCGATTGCTCCATGGCTAACGTACTAGGCCAAGAGCTCAGTGCGTCTGAAATAAGCAAAACCGAGTGAGCGAATTGATGATGGTGTTAGGCCCTGTATATACCTCTACCACTCCGCTTGTCCTGATGATTCTTTTAATAGGTTACAGGCCAAGTAATCACAAACGAACCACATCTCGGGATGATGGCTATAACTCTTCTGCGGGGGATGAGATGTCCATGTGGTCTCCTAACTACAGCTTCGGACAGACGAGCAGAAATCTCTCCACTCACCACGAAGAAGACCATGGAGACCCACTACTCAGGTGAGCAGGGATGGAGAACTCACTACTTGCTATTCATGGCATAAATAATAGAGTTTAGCAGATGGCACACTGAGCTTAGTGGATAACGCGCTGAGGTTAATGGACAGAACACTGCCCTTAGCGGATGGCACACTGACCTTGGTAGGCAGCACACTGACCTTAAAGGATAGCACACTGACCTTAGTGGATAACGCATTGAGCTTAGGATTAGAGATTCCTGGTTTAACTCTCGGTGGATCGAGGTGTTCTTCCCCGCTTCAAATTAAATTTGCATTTTGTAGTCCAGCTTAGCTCAGCTATTCTTTGTGATAGATGACCAGGTCTGTGTCATGGTTGTTATCAGTGGATAGAATTATTATTATTGACCGACTCAGAAGTTGTGACACAAATCACCCAAATTATCCACATTAGCCCTGATCTCGTCACTTTTGTTAGCAATTCTATTACAGTGGCTGGAGTAAAAAGACAGTTTTTCTTACCACTTGCACAATTCTAGAAACATTCCCCCTGTGCAAGATGCACATGGTGATAAGGTCACCGATCTCATGTTGGGAGGTCAGACTGAAACAGCAGCGGGTGACACACAGGAGCCTCGGGCTCAGGAGATTAGCAGCACTAGTCGGGTTATTCTTTGAAGTCTAATCTGACCCAACACGACATACGTGTCTCTAATACCTGTCATTGTATCTGCTTAATGCTTAGAGTGTGTAACCTATGAATGAATGGCATGGGTTGTGACTGGCTCAAGCTTTTTTCTTTCAAAAAAAGGCCAACGGCTGATTGCTACTTCACGTTGTTATAAAAGGAACAAAGAACAGCGACTTAAAAATAGATCCAAAATGATGCTTATCTACCGAGTGAGTAAATACGTTGATAAACAACTAAAAAGCGACCATGAAATGACTCAACGTGAGCAAACAGCTATCATAAGCTATGGAGAGTTGATATTAGAGGGACGGTATAGCCTTTATTTCTACGCGTTCAATCCCTAATGAGACCTTCCAAGCCGAAGTACTTTATTCAAAATAGGGGAGGTGCCTCTCCAAAGATTTTGAAATTGAAACTCCCTTCAATTGAATATCCGTCTACATGAAAGAACTAATGAAGGTTTCAATTGTTTCCATTTTCCTTAACTGGAAGGGGATAATAGGCAAAAATTACTTGTGAAAAAAGTTATCCTCAAACATATGGAACCGCAACAGGCTATCAATTTAAAGTAAATCAAATCTAGTTTCTTGGTAATTTCCACTTTTTCTAAGCATGTAGTCATTTAACTGCAACAGTAGACTATCAATTCAAAGGACAAGTAGTCTGGTGATGGAACACTCTTTAAATTGGATGGTCACTGTATATTGCCTTCCTATTAGACTGATCAGCAGTGAAGTCGTTACACTCGATCAGGAATTTCACAGACTTACCGCAGGGCTTCTTCTTACAGGACTGCTCCAGCAGGTATGCTGCCGCGAAAGGAGATCAGACGAACGAGTGCGGCCGAACACGATTACAGAACAAATGGGAGACACGCTGACAACCGACATGTCAAGAGGTCACATAGTCAGCGAGATGGAGGAAGGTCGTATCGCTGAGACTGATGCTGGGAGCTACCAATCAACTGTTCATTCATTCCGAATCATATCTTAGAAGCTGGACATCATTTATTATATTATAGAGTTTATATTTTTCTAATCAGTTTGTAATCCAGTGTGTATATAGATGGTATTCCTCATCCTGAATATGAGGCATTTTATTTTTGGGTTTTCTGGTCAGCTGTATTCAAATCCAAACCAACCACTTCGTCGATCTGCCTTCATATTGCTGGATGGAAACTTTTATGCAACATTTTATATCGCAAATCACGACTTTGTTCAGTACACTCCGCTAGCTTTTTTAGGTTCCGTTATTATATATTTTTAATTGGACATGCCCTTAGCAGCTTTGTGCCCTACTCGCGGCCTCCGTGTAAGAATAAATGGTGGATATTTTCTCATACCGATCACATGGCTTCCTGTTTGAGCTGCGAAGACAATAACCTTATAGTTATATCATGGCCATCATCACAAAGTTGTGATGTTATGGCCTACTGGATAACATTGTTCACGATCAGAGGTTGCTGAGCCAACTCTCAGTTCAGTAACAACTGTCTGCTGATGATTCTGTGATACTTTGTGCATCTCTAGTTCAACCATTCATCTGTCAGGATTTATCTCCACCCGATTATCTTGCACCGCGTATCAACTAACGGGGCTATGTTGTTCGGGATACTTTGTGGTAACAGAGTTGTCTTCTAATTAATGCATCATCACAGTGCAATCTTGCAGCACAGGCCGTCAGTGCCAGTATTTCCTTCTACTACCTGTATGATGGTTCAAGAAAGAAATATGCCGGGGAAAAAGATCTCAGTAAGCGGCTGGAGAGTTTCTGTATGAGCAGATAATTTCAGGCACATAGACTCTCTGGATAAAATCAACTGGAAATGGAACCGATTGGTACTATAGACACATCCCATACCCTATAAAAGGAGTGTACACGACCAACCTCCCCCCTCCACCCCGCACCTGTGGCAGGACGATGGGGTTGTAGAGAGAACGCTGCCTAAAGGAATACTTCATCTAGTCAATTATCAGTTAGTCATAATTTTCCCGCTTGAATTCTGTAGCACAGTCCCTAAAGTAAATTTATCCGGCATATTGGAACTAGTCCAGATAACTCGGCTAACTTCTAAAGCTCAAACACTTCAGAGGCAAACTGAATAATCTGTTTTCGTTGAGTAATCCCTTGACTAGCCTGAAGATATATATATTCACCCCATCGCCCTGCGCTTCTTTCAGCTGTGATGCGGGTGGCACTGTGGGTTCCATTGTGTAATGTCTGTCTGACATTGACTCAAGGTTGTAGGCCTCCCCTCCGTTGTAAAGTGATGGCATGATAGTGGATCGCAGGCAGCACTTAGGACCATCAGGTACTGATTCAACCCCCAGATGACATATTTGGCTAGATGTCTGCTGCCATAGACATATAGAATTATATATCTATGTTAGATACTCATTTGCGCTTACGAAGAGATACCTGTATATTCATACACTAGGTTTTAGTAACCTCTCACTCAATCCAAAAAAAAAATCGTAGAACCAAAAAAAAAGTAAAATATAGTTTTGGTTTTGGTTTCTTTTTATACAGCGTAATACTCAAAATTCGGAGTTTCGTGTACCTCAGTATGTTAATCAAACAGGTTGGGATTTTTTCTACGATAGTGTTAGAGAGGATGGGTGCCTGTAATGTATGATTTAGTCAAGACTTTACAGCATAGTGTACTCTCTATTACAGCCGTGTTTGTATAGCTGCTTAACAATATGTTATATTTAGCCTCACACTTGGTCGGTATTGGATAAAAATCATATCAAAATCAGAGCCCGTAGAGCCACAGAGAAAGGCTCTAACCAAGGTTTGTAATTGGTTACTGACACTCCAAAATCATATCTGATAAAGGAAATCAGACATCAAAAATTTGAAGTAAAAACGTAAGGTAATAGACTTAGAATGTGAAATCTTATGAAAAATTATAAAAGCCCTATGAAAATGTCACTAAATCTTTGTACAGGAGCCCTCGTCGAGTCACCATCAGAGTTTTAGACAGTACTGCTGAAGCTGCCTTTCGGCGTGTAGTTGTAGAGATTCTCTCATATCAATAATGCGTTGTCTCATCCCTATAATGCAAAAGGTGAGAGAATGTATGGTGGTCGGGCAGCGATCTCTCCCTGATGGGGACGCCCCTGGCTGAGATTTTTTTTTCGTTTTACTGCTTGGCGCGAAGCACCACGAGTGGGTCAATAACAACGCTCCACCTCATAGAGGGTCGTGCGTTTGTTTTGAGTTAGGATTAAGATGAGGAGCTCACACTCTCAACAAAAGCCAGTCAGGATCGGAATTCGAACCCCGGTCCTCACTGTTGCGAGCCTGGCGCTCTACCACCGAGTTATCTCTATACGTATATGATAGCGTCACTGCGAGTGGGAAGGATAGGCTCCACCCCTGTGTGTCACTAACTCCAGGACGGGATGGAAGTAATTTACACTCCCTATTGTTTGTTAGTGGGATTCACATTGATTCTCAGTGCACTGCACAGGTTACTGCTGTATAACCAGTTATGGTACTAGTGGTCCCTAATTATGTAACAATCCTCTGATCCCCTGTCAGACCTAACTGGAATTGTGAGTAGCCACTTGTTTGGCTGCTTTTACCCCGTTACATGACAATGGCTTACAATGATCCTATTCTCCACTCATGCGCTTGGTTGGAATAGGAGCCTGTAACAAGCGTAGGTACAGTCTCAGGTTTCAGCTTCATGACTTTCAGTAAGGCATGCTCTCGTGGATGGCGCTGCATTCAATAACCTTATCGTGATCAACCCATAGTTGTGATACCAGACAAAAAGCATACTTCTACGATTGGTATAGGTGCTAATAAGCAGTCTTTCTGTTATAGCTGAATCAAAAGAGTATCAATGCCCGAAACTTGCAGCAAAAGTACAGAACAAGCAAAGCAAAAGCCTGAAAGTCAGGCGTCACCATTCGTATTCAGAGTTATCTCCCCTCCCGTATAGATGCGCATACTTGTGGGTCATTAGCTGATTGGTAAGCCAAGCTGGCATATAAAGGGTTCAGTTACCCGATTCATATTATTTGTAATTAGCCACAACCTTTTGTTACCAGGCCTCCCAGCATTGCTTTTTCTTCGAATCTGTTTGAATAGGAAATCTGAGAATTTGGCTCGGATAGCGGGAGCTATTTGATAAATGATATGAAGTAACATGATTATTGACATGAGCTTCTGCAACCTATAAATGTTTAAGGTGATTGAGGTCAACAAACCCGAAGGTGAGTGTGGGATCACTCATTCTAATGCATTCAGAGCAAAAGCCTGTTTTTATTGGTTATATGGACTGGGATAGCGTAGGGATAGCTGAGCGCATGGTTAGGGTGCCTGGTTTGTGATCATTAGATCCTGTGTTCATGCCTTGTCATGCCGAGCTCTCACGTGAGTATGACCGCCTCAAATTGAGATCCTGCCGACGAACCAAACGCCTCAGACTTGGGAGATCCAAGTGTCCTGTTGGAGCAATGTAAACAGTGGATACAGCAGTTTTTAACTCCAGCAGTTCAGGCTCACCCTGATATCGTAGTAATGTTAGCTCACCCTGATATCATAATAATGTTTGTAACTCGACCAGCAGCATTCTAGTTGATAACCAGATGAATTCGATGAATGTCTGGTCGGAAGCTAACGCAGTGCAACTATTCCAGTCTAATCGGAAGATAGCACAGTGCAACCGTTCCAGTCTGACTCTCAATGATTGCTCTACATAAAAAATCCTAAACTCTGAAACTACGGTGACCCACCAGACTTCATTTCAAGGGAATAAACTCGCCAGGCACTAAAAGTTTATTCCCTTGGAATAAATTTTCACAAGTTATAACTCAGTTCAAAGGAAACTGCATGAGTCGATGGAACAGAAGATGATCTAGCATAGAAGGATGAGGCTCCAAGGATTTACTATGTAGCTCTGTTACTAAACAGCATCCGAACATAGAAATATTTCTTTAATCAAACTTTTTTTACAAGACGCTTGATACATGGATATAAGATAGTTTATTAGAAAAATATATAAAATATTTTATATTCTGTTAGAACAATGGCAATTAGCATGTGCGCCTGTATAGAAAATATCAGAGTATTATGTGATATATGTGTACAAATGGAATGGGCATAGATACAGTTTTCGTTACACAGGATTTAATCCCATCTCTTCGCATTCCTCCTGTTAATTATATATTCTGTGAGAGGAATTATAAAACATGGTAACTAAACACCAGACTACTCTGATTATGTCGAGAAAACGAACCTTCGCTCATATAATAAGTATGGATATTCTGTGTTTATGCACTACCGGTAAATTCATCCTGTGACCGACATCATCGAATTGGACCTGTGTCAATTTTGAATAACCCTTTAGGGCTCTGAAAGCCTCTACAGAGCTCTAAACGTCAGCAAAAGGGCTATGGTTCTATGTATAGTTGTAGCGTTAAAGCGGCAGCGGAAACCTTTCACAGAGGGTAGTCAGCATCTTTATGTGAACCGGAGAAGCCATTTTGGGTAAATCCATTCGTTAGCTTAGTGATGCTGTAGCCGGATTTAAAACTTTTCACTGAACCTTTAGATGAGCTCTCAATGTGCTGGAAAAGAAGGAATATAAATAAATTTGGTTGTTTTCAGGTTTTCTCGTCGTTCTAAGATGGGTGAGATTTCCTACCACCTTAACCACTCCCTGATACGATGTACGCATTAACAAAGAAATGAGAAATCCGCTAGCTACAATGGATTATCATTCAAAGGAATTTAGGCTTTTTGGGATCTAAAGGGGGAGCGAATCCGAAGGACTAATCAGGACAGTCTAAACCACGATTTTGGTCCCTGCATGGATGTCCATTAGATTTAGATATCAGCGTCAGGGGCACTAATATAGAATATAACTACAGGAACCCTAACACATGTTACCAACGGAGTGACCTAGACACAGATATAAGAAGTTCAGGTTATCTACTAGGTGACGACAATACAGCAAAATCGTGAAAGGCTCTACCATACAGGATAATGGAGAGGATGGTTTGGCTGGCTGTACCGTTTGGGTTTCGGAGTGAAGAAACTTGTAAACTCTATTATCTGCATAAAATATAACTATCTTATAGATAGTAACAAAACAATGATCATCCCTCGATTTACTGGGCGCGTTGAGATATCAATACAATGACCCACCAAGTGAGAAGAAATGTCCTTCCAGTACCAGCTACCCCAAGATTCCTTCAACACAAGTATGCAGCCACCCCAAGATTCCTTCAACACAAGTATGCAGCCACCCCAAGATTCCTTCAACACAAGTATGCAGCCACCCCAAGATTCCTTCAACACAAGTTTGCAGCCACCCCAAGATTCCTTCAACACAAATATACAATCTACAGCTAGCGATGAAGTATACGTTGGGCACCTGGCGTGTTGGTTTAATTTGTTTGTCTTTTGAAAGGAAATTCTTTCGAGTTAAAATAAGATTTTAGAGAAATGAAAGGAACAGAAAGCTTTGAATTCCAGCATATGGAGTGATTGAGTGCCTGTGTGACTGAGACCTTATACATTTGGTGGTAACAAAGACAGAAGACACCAGCCGACTTTGTAACTAGCCTCAGTCACCCTCAGTTAATCTCCTGACCTCTGTTAGGGCCTGAGGGGTGGTACCATAACTTGTCATCTCAAAAGGAGAGTGCATAACACAAAGTCCTCAATCGCGGCAAGCCTCTATGAGTGGCAGGCCTCTATGACTGGCAGGCCTCTATGAGTGGCAGGCAGGTTTTGAGTGCGTGTTATACTTGTGAGGGCGTTGTAGATCAAATCAGTTTTCGAAGCTGAGTGAACACACAATTTCCAATCAATCTTCCTATTCTTATTTATGATTAAGATGTTTGTCGCAAGAATCTACATTCCTCTGATTTAATCGAATCGGTCCATCCCTACTGTCATTCCTCTAATATCAGCCAGTACAGTGATTCTTCTAACGGAAGCCTCCACAGCCTTCACTGAAAGCACAAACGGTCTAGGGAGCCTTTATGTCAGAAGCCCCATGAAGATTTCGTAAAACTGAAATCTTGAGAAGGGCAGACCTGCTGTGGGGACAGAATCGATGAGAAAATTCTAGAATGGGCAGGCTGTGCCAAAATGATACAGCTTGATGAATTCCACAAGAAATCTGTATAAACTCTGTGATGTCAAACAAGTCAACATCACTGGCCATCTGGTATGATAGGATCGGAACTATAGAGGTCAATATGAAAAGTGAGAGAGATAAATATAGGTCAGCGGCTCCAAAGCGATTTGTCGGGATTATATCAAATCCTGGGCTGTGAGTGTAAACTCCTCACCACAACTAGCTGCTATATACTGACCCAAAACAAGCCTCAGGGTTGCGAGGGTCAGCTAAAAACAGGAAAAAAAGGAAATGAAAGAGACCGAATTCTAAGGGGTCAGAATAAGACTAA
>Ga0224501_10001685_pt1 | contig 17187 bp, 12 predicted proteins | sample SF_Oct11_sed_USG_4_FD_169105 | JGI IMG/M metagenome (GOLD analysis project Ga0224501, IMG submission 169105) | Sediment microbial communities from San Francisco Bay, California, United States - SF_Oct11_sed_USGS_8_1 | ecosystem: Environmental > Aquatic > Marine > Sediment | place: USA... | reverse complement strand
GATACACCTACAGGGATACACCTACAGGGGATGTGGCATAAAAACGTCAGACTTGCTAAATAAAAAATAACAGGAATTTCATTGAGTTACCCTTATTTTAATTATTTATTTTAAGTATACATTCCAGTTATGCTAATTACGATGAACAACGTTAATAGGTTGCGCTTTTTATACCACTCAATATTGATGTCAAGGTCACCTCATTGACCAAACTCGACCAAAACCGGGATGTGGATTGAAGTTCATAGCTACTAGTACTAATACTTACTAACCTATTAGCTAGTACTAGTAGCAAGCTGTTCTAGTCGGATATTAACTTCATAGCCATTAAATTCAGGCGAACCAGTTATTCTAAATATGAGACCATCGAATGCATTCTAATTGTAACTGATACTGATTCCGATACTGAATCTTCATGAGGTAATCGGTACCATTTTCGTTTCACAAAATTGAACCAGTAACAGCAACGAGTACCGAATTGTATTTAATATTTTCAACGCTGCATGCCCGGAAGCTAATTTGCATATTGTTAAAGTAACTCCTCAAACAATCAGGATTTTTCTGTCCCCCACTATTAACTTTGTGGTGACTTTAGTACCGAGATCACTGTATACAAAAGCGGCTGAAACGGGTTCATAATTACCTGAAAATACTTGAGATGTTGAGCATGAGGTCATACTCTGCAGAGAATGCCACACTTGTGACACATAATTCATCAAGCAAGCTGTGAGCAAGGAACTGAGAGCTGAACTCATTCAAATCTGCAAACTTTCTCAGTGCAGACGTCAACTGTAAAGATACAAGCCTCAATGATAACACTTGCAGAAAATAATCATCGTAATGGATCTCAACAGCAGTGTCGTCTCTTAATCACTTTATAAGCAGCTCCGTGTGGATCGAGATGCATAGTAAGCTATTGTTCAGATTAAACATTGAGGAACTCTAAAATTTGGGGTGGGAGAGTGTTTAGTAACAACTAACAATAAACGCTCCATCATCACAACAAAAATAGAGCAACTAATTACTTATAGTGGACCGATATGCGGAAACTTTTTTTTGTTTAAAATCTTCACCAGACAGTTTTCAAAGTTGTAAAATCTCTAACGACTTTTTGTGAGTTGAACTGCTAGTCTCACTCATGGGGATGACCCCACGGAGAAAGAAAACCTGAAGCAGGTTAGTTTTATCACTACTGCCGAGAAAATGTGTCATCTCGGTAGGTATTCTCAGAAAATTAACAACTCCAACAATGATGGAAGCAGCAAACTAAAGAAATTGTTTCCTCACCAGCAGAACGCTGTTTTGGACAGCCCTAGTATCAGATTATCAATATAGACTTACCTGTACAAGAATCTGAACAACTTTCTCCGGCGCTTTTGTAACTTCGAGATTCTACAATTACAAGCGCAGTGACTTCTTAGAGTTGCTCTACCTTAAGGCGCTTTTCCACTCTATCGGGAGTCCGGTCCGCCTCAGACTGGATGCTCGAGATGGACGTACGACCCCCGAGAAATGGAGTGAAAAGGCCTCATTCAATCTGCCTCGGATGCTCTCTCGAAAATCCGACCGTTTGTCTCCCAGGGGCAAAATGAGCCCGATCAGCCTCAGACGACCGACTCATCAACCAATCAAATGGTCTCCCACGGAGTACCTAGCAATGTTCACTCGTTTCCGGTCTCACGCTAGGATCATTGGAAAGAGAAATTTGTTTGATTTCATAACAATATTCACTCGACTAACAGCATTGGAAAGAGAGGCCATCCGTAGTGAAAGAATTGAATAGCGAGTTGACTTTCTTTTAAAGTTATGAGCAAAGAATGGTTGCTGTTTCCGGAAACACAGGTTCGGCACCATTGATTGGCTCTAAAGTAATCCGGGATCGGGACCGGGAAGTTCAAAACACCTCAATTACACCTTAAGAAGCAAGATGCCAGCGGAATGGCGTTGATTCAATTAACACTAGCAGACGGAAAAATCATCACAAACCTGGGTTAGCGAGGTGGTCATGGGCTTACAGCTTATATATAAACAGGTGAGTTGGTGGTGATACAATTCTCTGATCACATTCACCGATCGTAATAAATAAATGGTGACCTATAAAGTCATCCTCCGCGATACTGGTACATGGTCGAGGCTCATCCGCAGGAGGGATAAAGAGGAGGGTATTGGGATGGTGGTACAGATGAGGATGCAGGATCTCTGGGGCAGAGATATGCTGAGGTGGACCCTCTGGGGCAGAGATATTGCCAAGGTGGAACCTTTCTGAGAATGATAAGGAAGAGAGAATGAGATGGTGGGTGCCGGCTAATGATAGGACGCGATGCCCTGCAGGACTGTCACTTGCCTGTGGTACAGTGGATTAGCTTTGAAAGTGGGAATATATAAAGGAACCGATAGCCTGATACGCTGCACAGAATCTCCGATGTGTATTGGGCCCGCCTACAACTGTATCATCCACATCTGTCCACTGAACCTTCGGGATTATTAGCATGTTACAGTGTTTCACTCACCTGGTGGTTTATTTTTTGTAAGATTGTGGATAAAGTAAGAAGAGTGCACTTCTGAGCCAGGACCATAGACAACCGAGAGTTCCCTGCCAGAAACTTGACTGTACCACAGGAATATATAAGTGCATCCGGTGAGTTAGAGGTGTCCATGGTCATCATCATATCAAACAGCAGATCTACAATGGTTATTGCAGTATAGCTAGCTAGGTACATACAGATACAGATTATTGAAAGGCTAACACTGACTTGTTGTTTTGTGATTAGGTGTGATCCACAAGGATAAAACAAGAACAAAACAAAACGCCCAGAACTATATACAGAAAATGGAGATGGGCTGGACACCTGGTAAGAATGAAGGACAACTGGGCCCTCGACCAAACGGAAAACCACAGCGTAAAAGAAAACTTGGTAGACCAAAGATGAGATGGAGCGACAACATCACGAAACATGTTGGCATGGATGGAGAAAGCGGATGATAGAGGAGCGTGGGGCCAAAGGGAGGAGGCCTACATCCAGCAGCGGAGTAACAAGTGGCTGAAGATGATAATGGTCACTATCTACAAGAACAAAGAGCTGCCTTCTTCTCCAGTGGAAAGATATCAATAAGAGGATGTTATAAACACAAGAGCATAAATGGTGTGTTATAGCTCACTGATCCCTGTGGTACCTTCGATAGTTCTGATGCCCATAGATCCAGAGGTAATAGCCGTCTGGAACAGATCATCTAGCATTAAACTTACCGAGCACATTAGTGTTGATAAACAGATGATCGTTCTGTTTGTCTTTGCTAACTTTAAACACCAGACGACAAGCGGAGTTCAGATTACCTCCAGATACTCGTAACTGGAACAGACAAAAAAGAGTTTTATATAGTCGGGCGTACAACTACAACTATACCTATACACTGAGACACAAATGAAATAATACGCGAGTCTGTGAGGAACTCACCGCGAGCACAATACGAGCCAGGCTGAGCAAGACCTGAGGATCCGATCTATCCATCAACCTGAATATTGCTCGGAGTAGAGTTCCTCGCTTACTGCAGGCTTTCCCTAGTAAATGACCTGCAAAAGGGTGATCAATACTGTCCACCTGCTACACAAAAATGGAATGGTTCTGTGAGTGCGAATGGGTGTAACGCTGATAGCAATTATAACTCCCTGTCCACACCCGCTTAAGCACACTAAGCACATCAAACACGCTAAGCACATCACGCACCCTAAACGCACGAAGCACAATTAGCGTATCAAACACACTACTCCATCTTTTCATGACGGCCTGATAAAGTGAACAGACAGGTGAGCAACAAGTTACAGAATATAACTGACCTTTATCCAGGTCTTGGTAAAGTTGGCTACAGAGCTCCACAATTCGACTGTCTTCGATTGGATGTATTGTGGTCAGTTGGTCCATTGTGGGTCCAATCACTGAATCATAATACATGGAGTCGTCCGCTCTTTTTCCTACAAAAGCGCTCAGTCATAGCATAAAATTAATCACTGGTTTCTGGAGAGTAAGTTCGCCCGTGAAAGGCTCTGGAAGATCATACACTCAGGTTTCACACAAAAATGGCTAGAAGGGATCTGTCGACATATACCAGCAGATATAGGGTAGGTAAAACCTGGAATTTTGGGAGCATCCAAATAAAATTCACATTCAAGACGATCTAGTGACTGTAGCCATCCCAGTTATAAGATATTTTAAGAGCCATTCACGGTGCAATAAACCCTGGTAGCACTTAGTGCTTTCTATTCTTGATTGAGAGGTGAAAGGGCGAGTCAAACGGCTGATAATTAAAAAGAACAGTAGAGCAGTCAGTTTGTTCGGCTTACCGGCGCTTGCTGTCTCGCGAGCAGTCCGGCGACCTGGGACTTCCTCTCCGTCCCCTTCCCCTCTCTCTTCCATGGTATAACGAGGTCGCGTCTTCTCACCACTTCTCACTCGGACATCGGCTGGGAAATATAAATAGTCTTGTTTTTTCATATCCAGATCAGTGTCAAGGTTAACCAGAAAATTGCCTACTGATCATTCCAAGGTGCATCATTAGGGGACTTTCTGCTTGCATATGCATGCCCCATACAAAGGGTAACTCTATGGGTGGCTTCCTTTATGCAAAGATGCTATCTAAATCCGACGAGGGTTAAACACCAAGTGATGCCGACACTGAGAACCAAACTAAGGACTCTCATATTCTAAGCCTTCTGCGGTATCCACAATGTCAGATAACGAGGCCGTGGTTTGACCGATATTCATCAATAATCTACCAAACCATCTGTAACACATCTTATCCGTAAATGACTTGCCAAAAGCTGTCAAGTATTCTGAACTTCATGTATCAACAGGGTTGGAAACTTCGTTTATTTGTACCGATAGATTGTTTTTTGTGTATCAGTTACAAATATCTGATACTCTCAGAGAAAGAAGTGAATCCGATCTTGATACTCGATACACGATACACCTACGGATATGTGGCATAAAACGCCAGACTTACCAAGAAAAAAATAAACAAAATGTCATTGTGTGAATCTTATTTCAATTGATTGGGAGCTCTTTTCTTTAAATTCAGTGCAAAACGTAAAAATTGTAGTTTTTGCTACCAATTATGCTAATTAGGATGTAACAAGTTAATAGGTTGCGCTGTTTCTACACCATTCAATATCAAGGTCAAGGTCCCATAGTTGACTAAACTCGCCAAAAGCAGAGTGTGGATGAAAGTTCACAGCTACTAGTATTATACTAGTATTATACTAGTATAATACTAGTATTATACTAGTATTACTAGTATTACTAGTATAATACTAGTAGCTGTGAACTTTCATCCACATCCTAATAATACTAATATTATACTAGTGTTATACTAGTATTACTACTATAATACTAGTATACCACTAGTATAATACTAGTATTATACTAGTGTTATACTAGTAATATACTAGTATTATATTAGTCAGCACAAGAAGCTAGCTGTCTTAGACAGGTACCAACAAACTTCTCAATCATTGAATGCGAGTGAGCTAGTTATTGAGAGAATGAGAGGACGAATGCATTCTGATTGTAACTGAGACTGAGTTCAGTACTGAATCTTCATGAGCTAATCATTACCATTTTCGTCCCACAAAATGAAACAGTAATGATAACAAATACCGAATGTAGAGTAGTGAGAAACTATGTACCTGGTACCCCGGTACCCCTCCAAACTATGTATCGCTCGTACTCTCATAACCAAATACCCTGTGCCTTCGATACAATGTACCCTGTTCGCGAGCTCAAAATCACGTACCCTTTACCCTCGAGCCATCCAGGTCCACCAGAAATTTGACAAAACAGTGGAATAACCCACCATTATTTAAAAATTAAGGATTAACCCTCACCCTAAAAGGAAGTTTATTGTTTTCACTTTCAATACCCAAAAGAAGTTGGTGAAATTCAGAGTGGCGATGGTGATGAAAGTTACACTGTGTCTGAGTACAGGAAAACACCAAAGGGGTTCTATTTGTCTCTCTCATGTTGTGTTATACGGACAAGACAATGACTTAATTTTTCAAACATTATTGAGGCTATTCCACCTGTTGTCAAATTTCTGATGGAAGTACATGGTATCTAAGGTACGGGGTACATGGTTTCCAGCTTGGGGTACATGGTACATGGTTTCCAGCTTGGGGTACTAGGTACATGGTTTCGAGCTTGGGGTACATGGTATACGGTTTCGATGTTACGGGGTACCTGACTTCAGGGGTACTGGTACAGGGTACATAATTTCTCACTACACCCGATATTTCCAACCCTGTATGTGACCACAGTGAGAGTATGGGACAACCATGCTTAACCCAGCACATATTTAATGATGCCACAAAGCCATCATGCATTTCCTCACCTGAGCGCTTTCTGGCATCAGAGTCACTGGTGTTTAGTACTTGTGACACCTCAGATAACCCATCAGCGGATAATGACGTGCGTTCCTTGGGCCCACTATGTACCCTTCTACTTCCGAGGATCTGTAAGCGGATCACCAGACAATGTACGGCACAGCGAGACCACAATTCGTCACCAGAACAGTGTATAAAATGTGGGTAAACGTATGAAACCATTATTCACTATTTGTATTTATATTCATACACAATAACCCGCTCACAAATTAATAATAAACAAAAGTTTGTCGACTAATAATCTTTTTAAGACATAACTGTCGGCATCATTCATTTACAGCCTTTATTATATTTATGCCTTGTTACTGCGCACCGTTTAAAGAAAAACTGCTGAAGTGTTATTTTCTTAGGAAAATTAATTGTTGCTTTGAACATTGCGGTGTGAAATCTCACATTCCAATAATGTCTGACAGACCTGTGTTTGGTGATTGTTCTCAATCTCTTTAAGATCCCCACAGGATCCGGATCGGGCGGGCTCAGTCATGCACTCTTGGTCGAGTGATTTCTGTGGCAGAAGTCGGGAGCCCCTTGAACTACGCCGTCTGTTTGGATCAGGAGGAGGTTTGGGGCATACTCCTTCTTTCTGTTGGGAAGAACGGATGCGCAATCGATAATCTGTTGTCTCGCAGCATATACATGTAGAACTAGTGTTTCAAAATGAGTTGGTAGGTCAGTAAGTTCAGTGGGCTTTAAGAAGAGCATCTATCGGAGGCCAGATGATGGATGGGTCACACACTAAAACCATCTACCGACCACTATGTAAATGGGCAACATACTGGGCGGAGGCAATAATCCCGCTACTTACAAACCTTCTAGAGTCTCAATTGAAAAAACCTCCTGCCCTCTTGCAAGGCTGTACACTAGAATGATTTCAGTCCCAGACAGCTTTGATTGGTTTTGCAGTAACATTGTTTTACTTTAGGAAACATATAAAAGACTCTACGTATCCTGCTTTTGTAGACTTGTAGACTATCGCATATTTATTTCAATCACTCAAGGTATAGCTATCCGCTATCTTGGGGGATGTTTTATATCCTGAATTTACCGCCCCCCCCCCTCCTCCTCACACTATGATATTGGATTAACTGACTCAGACAGGGTGATTCAACGTAAGATAAGACTGTCCTTACCATGGAGTCATCGATAGGAGCGAGTCTCACTGATCCAGAGGCCGGTCTGGTTGAACCAGAAGGAGGTCGACCAGAGCTGGAACCAGGGCGTGACTCAGAACCATCAAACTGGATAGAGTTCAGACTACAGAATAAAATTACTAAATTATTACAATATTTCAGAATTGGCTAAATGGGAGAACGGGTTCCGTAGGTTGCCTGTGAAGTGCATGAACTTCAGATGGAGTGACTCGGCACCCCAATTACTCACTAGGTCTGAGATAAGAAATATTGCATTACTGACTATTAGAGCGCCATCATTAGAAAATCTCCATTAAATGAAACCATCAGCATCGTTTGATTTAACCAGCTTCACTCATAAGTCAATCACCAGCAAACATGGAGGGACAAGTCTGGCCCAATCTGGAAAACCTTTCATGTCAGAATAGTGTTGAAGGATGAAACTCACCAAGCGCGTATGTGCGCGATGCGTATACGCGTGCAGAGTTTAACGCTCTCGCATTCTACTCATCAAATGCGATGGACGCGTAATTACGAGGGTGCGCAACTCCGAATTCTCAAAAAAAGAGACTCGATTCATTTCCGCGTGCACAAGAGTGAGAGATCGGGGACAATTAAAATGAGTGAAGATTGTGGGATATGAGAGACCAAGTAGACCCGTAGTGAAGTTTAGTTTGATAATAGATTAAAAAGAATTGATCAAAAAATAGTGAGTCTAGTAAGCCTAGCTTTGTCCACATGGAGCAATGTCAGTAAACAGAAGCGCAAAACTAGACAGGTACTTGTTCAGTTGTGGGAAACCCCAATTCTAGCCTCTCTTCATGGATAGCTCATCGGTTGTTTGTTGGAACACTGGTAATGTTGTATACTTTTGCTGACTATGCTCGATGACCCATATAACGTCTGCCAATAATCAGTGTCCATGTCGCGGTTAAATTCTCTCCAATCCAACGCGTACTCGCACATTGAGAGGAGTCAGGGTCACATGATCGAAAAATTTGAGTAGCAGACAAATACGCGCTTCGTGAGTTTCATTCTTTATTTGTCGGAAACGCCTGCAATTAGATTGCATCATTAAAGTGGTTAAGCCACGGTAGACGCACTTTCAGAGTTGGGTTCTCCATTCTTAAAGGGAGGCAATTTCGCATTTATTGCAGCGATCGCGAGGGGTATTTTTCCAAGAAAGGGAATATCGGTGACTGGATTAATTACAACCCGAATGGGTCAAATAGAAATCAAATGGTATCTAATTACCAAAACTTAGTAACCAAATGATCTTTACTCCCTCGTGACATAGAAAAGAACTCGAAATTGAACGTAACTGAACTCATAAAAAGTGCTTTGCGGGGTTTACCCTTGCCCTAAATAGAGGTCATTGCGTACGGGCCTCTATAATTGCACGATAATGGCACTAATGGTCGCTGACAGAGGTGACACACTGCACTCTGAAACCCTATTTCTATACTTTGGGTGAACATTTTCTTTATTCAGCCTTGTGTAACTACAGGTCTAGTATACACCTGCAAGAGGATTTTCAAACATCAACGCGTAAGCCGAGAAGTCAATGCAAAAACCAACAGCTCTGTGTTAATTTCCTATCTCGAGGCCAATTCTGTTGCGTCGACGGTCTGAAAAGTGCGTCGCCGAGGGCACTAAGCATGCGCATTGGGTAAGTCTCTATCTAAGCTACTATTTGAGCTGGTTATTCGGCCCATTTGTTCAGGGTAGGCTTCAAAATCTGCAAACAAGTGAAGATACATCCGGGCATATCTTAACCCCTTTAATGTCAAAACGTCTCTTCAGGTTCTGCAGCCTACATGAACAAAAATGGCCGTTGACTTCTCGGCGTACACCCTGTGTTTGGCACAGGTTCTGGCAACCGCATTCTAGACTTTAGGGTACACCAGTCTAAATAGAAAAACTGTGCAACAACAATATAGAAAAAGGGGTTCAGAGCACGGTTCTTCGCTGTCAGTGAGCGGTGGAGTCATGATTGCGTAGGGATAGAGGAGGCCGCCTCTACGTATTTAGGCATTTAGGGCAAGGGAAAACCCAGAAAGGCACTTCTTATAACTTTTAATTTTAATTTTCTCCAATATTGCGTTCAATTTCAAGTTCTACTTCGTATTCCGGGGGAGGAGATATCGTCAGGTTACTGAATCATAGTATCGGTAATTCAATCTCATTTCCTTTCGGTTCTGGCCGCAGTTATTCAAGTTACCAATTAAACAAAGAAATCCTAAACACTGTTGCTACAATAAAGCTTTTCAAATGGGGAAATACAACTCCACAAAAGTGTCGAGCAATGACCATAGGTTAAACCCTGTAACTTGTGCGCATCGCGGGCGGGGGTTACTCTACCTGAAAGCACTTGCAGGTCTGCTGTCATATCTCGCCTGTGACTGGCTGAATAATGTCCGTTGGTCATCTCTCGGGGTAAACGGTCGAGAGGTTTGGATGACTCGCACTTTGTCACGACCTTGCTTCATCTACAAAATAGACGGAATGGCACGCATATAATCATAAATAAAATATAATATAACAAATATAATCATAAATATAATATAATCATAAAAAACGGGTGCGGTAGGGGTTAGCGGCAATAGCAGCAGAGTTATAGAAATATTTGGAAAATTTGATTTCGGCTACCCAGAGTGATGAGTTTTTTGTTACCAGTTCCTCTTTAGCCTCGCTGACGATCTCCGCTGGCGTCTTCACTTCCGATGGTTTCTCATAGAAGGCAGCATTAGGCTGGGGCCTTCTAGGCTTGCGTGGTGGACTAGGTTGCATTTTTCTGATTCGAATTTAGAACTCGAGTGTCAGTTGAGATTCTCTACCAGCGAACAATTTCATGAGTCATTACCCCCCTGTAAAACAAGGAAAGGATTCTTCTGTTGTTCAGGCCATTATCTCATAGTAGTGGGGAGCGAAGTGAAAAACAGATTGGCATATTTTTCCAATGCTGTGCTTTTCTATTCCATAGAAAGAATAGTGAATATCAGTCGCCGTTGGATCAAACCAGTTTGGCTTCAAAAGCAACTTTTCCAAGAATTGATTTTCTCACTTTAGTCACTGATGACACCAGTCAGATCTCACATCGCATAAAATTGTACACAGAATATGAATGGACTGAATGATCAACTGCAAACTGCCTCAGTCACACTCACAGTCACACTGGTAAAAAAATGACTAGTGAGCAGTGACCAACATCATACCAGGGACTTTAAAACTATAAGCATACTCAGACTGATTTACACAGCAATTAATCATCAGTACATGCAAGGTCATACAATCAATTATCATAACATGAGAGTTTAAAATTCAAGAAATGAAGAATGCAGTCAGCAGACATTTCGCAAACGACCGAGTGAGAATACTCAGCGCGACCTTATCAACTGTAGGATATGTGGTCGCACTGAATATGCCGTAAAGGCCACTGCTCAGAAATAAATCTTCCAATGACCAGTGTTTTCGCGTAAATTATCATGATAATCAAAATCAAATGACCTGTCTCTGTGCGAGTGTGTCTGTTCAGCTGTTGTTAGTCAGTTGCCCAAGCAACGACCCACAAAAATACAAATTGCTTGCGTCGGTAATGCAGCCCATTGAGTAACTCAAACAAATCACGCAGGTTTGGTAGAATCCTATCGTCATAGAAGAAAATCTGGTAATAATTTACTCACAAATGCGGCGATCCGCAGGTTCCAGGGTCCCAGGGACTAGGCTGTGAAAACCAACTATGTCTCTAGCGGATGTATATGCTAATAGACTCTGCGCATGCTAGGATACGCAAAACACCCCAAGCTGCGCTACGTCTAGGGAACGCTTTGCTGTTAGTGAGGTACGCGCATACAACCTTAAATATTTGGCAAATCTAGAGGGTGTTCACTTCCGAGATTATACTGTGCCAAGATAGAACACGATCTTTAGCTTCTTGGAGAAGAACCAAAGCCAAACCTTTTCATTCACCTTCTCAGGCTTCTCCCTTGCCACTGCTAGTTTGCACCACAGACCAGTAACCTAGTACGTCACAAAACGGCCGATGAACAGTCCTTGCCTGAACCTCTTGGTTTACTTTACCTGACCTAACAGTAACAGTAACACTAACAGTAGCAACTGACCCATTTTCTACAACTGCTTTTTTTCTTATCCAGGAGCCGATTCCCGCATTGAACCCTGAAAGATAGCAGCACCATGAGCACTGAAACTCCAGTATGTCACCTACATGTAGGTATTGAAGGTGGCGCATCTAATACAAAAGGCATCCTGGTAGACTCAACGGGAAAGACTTTAGCTAAGACGGATAGCAAGAGAGGGAATTCTAACCACTGGCAGATTGGATATGATGCGTGTGTAAAGCTGTTGCTGGAGCTGATTGATGATCTCTTACTAAAAGCTGGTCTGCCTGTAGAGTGCCAGTTAACCTCTGTTGGCCTCTCTCTAAGTGGAGTGGACAGTAAGGAGAATGCGGAGGAGATATCTACACTTATGCATGCAACCCGACCTGGACTTCTTCCCGCAGGCACAAGGGTGCATGTTTATGGAGATTGTACTGCAGCTCTTGAGACAGCTACCAACCAGGGCGGTAGGTGACCATGTAGTTTGTCATGCTGATCGTGCTCAAATATCTTAAAAGCCGACTGTTTTGGTTGTTTATGATCCACTGGGATGGTTGATGATTATTCATGGTGTGTAAAGATACGGGTAGCTAGATACTCCTTTTTGCAGGCGTGGTGCTTATCAGTGGGACTGGATCAAACTGCCGATTAGAAGAACCAAGTGGGGCTCACTATAACTGTGGAGGCTGGGGTCATATGATGGGGGATGAAGGTGGAGCGTATTGGATAGCCCACAGGTACTTTATACTCATGCAGATAAAAAATTCTCGATTCCGGAATATGTAAGATGAATTGCGCTACACAGCCCAAATTTCATTTGTTATATTTAAACTTTGAAATCAAATAAAGATGTGATTTCCTACACTGAGAGTCTCCCACCTCATATATACATCATACATTTACCACTGGTCAGGTGGCCCAAGCTTCTCAGAAATAACCCATTTTATGTTTTTTGCTTGTAGAGCAATGAAGATCCTATTTGACATGGATGATGGTCTTCGGTTAGCATCGTATAACCTGAGTTTTATCCGCCAGGCCATGCATTCTTACTTTGATATATCTAACAACACCGGCATGCTTACTCACCTTTATACCACGTTCTCCAAGGCACACATCGCCGGATTCACCCTACAGATTGCTGCCGGTGCCTCTCAGGGGGATCTCCTCTGTAGAGAGGTACTCGCCGATGCTGGAGAGGTGTTAGGAAAACATGTTGTAGCCGTGTGTCGTAAAGCCGACCCTACACAATTCCCTAATGGGCTCGCAGTGGTCTGTATGGGCTCTGTGTGGAAAAGCTGGCCATTCCTATCCGACAGCTTCTCTAGGACTGTCAAAGATACCGCAGAAAGATTTGGGGGTATCAGAATGATGTCACTAAATGATAATGGGACCATAGGGGCAGCTCTGGTTGGAGCGAGGCATTCGGGGCACTTTATAGACGTGGACTATACCAAGCATGTCACAATGTTTCATGCACTGTGAGCTCGTTTCATGGCCCTTTTTACTGCACATATATTGCTGAAACCGGGGTCAATGCTATCTTTTTATCAGATCGCTTCTTACAATTATATGATCTGCACCACATGCAAGGAATCTATGGCTGCTCATATTATATAGCAATCTACAAATAAAGTCACATAAACATACCATATGTCATGTATTTTAATACAGACCTCATCCCACAAGTGCTTTGGATTTATCTTTCCCTGCCACACACATGCCAATAAATGCGACTACCTATTCAGGCGACTTGGCCGTACAATGTCTGCCAGGAGTGGTGTAAGAAAAGACATCAAACAGGAAAGGTCAGTGAGGTTATTTGGTAGTGCATTTACAGCAAATATACTCTCATCTGTCTGCTCTCTTTGATTTGGCTGTTTGTATTCCACGCGCATAAATACGGGCGTAAATGATGTCTCATAGTTTCATTTAAACAGCCCCATGTCAGCGTTCGTCAAGGCATTTTGTTATATGCAAAAATTTCTGAGGGAAAAATGGTACAGTGACTTATAACACATAATGTCACAGTAAAGGCCGATAGTTCTGGTTGTCATGCATAGAGGCCTGCGCAAATCTCTGCACAGTTTACTTTGTTTCTTGTGGCACACAGCATGGTTACAATATTAGGAATTCCTCATCCATAACAATAGCTACTAAAGGAATCTATTGTCTTGGTATCTGTCTGTGCAAACTTTAAACTACATGGCGAATTGCTACACTCGTCTTAATAAACACCCGAGGCTCCTTTACCAGCGAGAATTCAAGGATTTCTTTCCTCATAAATATGAACTCAAGGTAGGTAGAAGTCTTCTGCACCGGCTCCAGGTTCAGTGGGGTTGCATAATTTCGAAGGGAACGTTGGGAATAGGCCTGATCAGTTTGTTCCTAGCTGTTTGCTCTTCTGTAGGGATTCCGGGAGCTTGCAAATGATACATACTGTGAAGTAGATCCACCAGTCCAACATAAACCTGTCCAGTCTTACAATGATAGTGAGTAAATTTTTACCCTGACAATCCTGTCTCACGACAGCCTCATGCTCATAGGTACTGGCAAATAGCAGTACAGGTTAGGTAGGGTACATTTACTGCTTCACTTACACAATTAAAAGAACATGTCGGAAGATGTTGGCAGAAGTTTACTGTAGCGTATAGACCTACAAGGGACAATGAACTCAGAACCTAACATGAGTAAGTCAGTAAGTCAGTAACCACCGGTCATACCCATAAGTATAATAGCTAGGATGCATTTAGATCTGTGCGTGTTCATTGGACAGAGCGGGTGGAAGACCGGTTTGTTTGGGGAGATTGATTTCATTGACCCATATAAATGGTATTCCTCAAATCTAGCTAGTTATGTTGATTATGGTTGTCTTTGCAATCTTTCTAGCATCATGCACGCACAGTTCTATGTTGAGCCAGTTGTCCGTGAATACAGACCCGGGTTCCCGTGACTACGCATAAATAGTTATTAAGATGTCAATGTCACAAGCCAATAAACCAGCAGTGAAGACCAATGTGTGTTACCTTATTTTTCAACACAGCATTTACTGTCTGAACTATCATTTCTTATTTACCTTTCCCTGGTGCTATTCAGCTCAGCGCAGCTATTACCAATAACTAAGACCAATTGACCTTTTTTCTTTGTATATCTTTGGAAGTTACACCTTTATATTGGATTGTTGTAGAGAGAAGGATGAACAAGACTGTGATGCTTTATGAACGTACGTACGTAAGTCCCATATGCATCACATGGTGCTCCATGGCTCTGTCTCAATTCTAACACTTTACTAGCTTACAGGAAAGATTTTCTTAGAACTATTTATAACTCCATTTCTTCAGTGCTGAGTTTTTAATAAGCTATACGCTATCTGTTGCCGGAGATTATTGTGTGGTATTGACTGATTGACAGTGTGTGATGTTCATATGAACTCTTTAGCACATTACCAATCAATCAATGCCTTCTGTAACCAATAGCAGCATAACATTGGACTGATAACATGATAACCTCGTGGGAGAGTAGAGTATGTACAACCATAATAGCAGTTCTATAATGAACAACAAGATCTTCAATAGATATTGAAGACTAGTTATTGATATTGATCTAATAAAACCCAGTCTATAGTGAAGGGAGCAGCGTAACACTTTCCTCCCATCATTGATCCCAAGGGGTTAATTTGTGTATTGTAAATCAGTCGACTAGATAAATACTCCTAGTATCAGTCAGTCTGTTGTTGAATGGTAAAAGTGATATGCAGAACGAACAGGTATTGGCAGCCACGAGAGAGGCAGTGGCACAGAGCGAGTTCCGTCTAGCTGATCGTTTCCTGCCCCCCGGCCTCGCTCTACAGGGTAGGTACCTGCATAAGGTATACACAAGATACATCTATATGACATTAATTACTTAGACGGAGCTCAAAAGTTCCTTTGGGTGACTACAAAGCACTACATTGCTGCGATCAGGGGTGATACGTTCAGTTACATTTACATACATAAAGGTGATTCAGACTAACAGCCCAATAATTTATCAGAATTGCTATACTCCACAATGACACTGCTCGACCGACTCTTCAACTAAGTTGAGGTAGATTTTCTGAATGAGCTTTTAATTGACAATCATCCAGTTTTCCTTTCTTTTGTAGGAAAACTTCCCGATGTCCTGTATGACAGCCGTTCAACATATCGAAATGATTTTAATGGGACACAGGAACCGTATGCGACTCATTTGCCATGGAAAAGTAATATCTGTTATCCCCATGACTACAAGGACGCTGCTCGAGGCGGCTGTAAGTATATTTCCTCCGGTGAGCCGGTGACATAAAGCGTCAGTTCATATACTGACATTTCAAACACAGAGGAAAATCCCCAATCCCTAATTCCTAAAATGTAAAAAAATTGTCTTCTATCGGTCTGTCGACTTTGGAGTTTATCAAATAAGAATTGATACCTAGTGTCGTGCAGGATTATATAGCTATACACGATAGCTCTACAGTAGACAGCGCGTTTAGGCCATTGTGGTTGTCCAAGCCAGGTATACACCAGGCTTTCACTTCTTCTGAGCATAGAATATACTTTTTATTCACACTCGAGTTTTGCCCGTGAGCTTCAACTATATCATGATTCCGGCTTGTTCGTTTACCTGGCCTAATGCAGCCCAAACACACAATTCTATCGGAACATTTGGAAACATTTTAGTCTGTTTCTTCCATGTGCGGTTTGGTAGTATCCATCAAATTAGACTCTGGGCAATCCATCTAAATCCTTTAAACTGATCAGCTGATTAACGTTTCTATAAGCATTCATTACTTACTTATTTTTCTATTGTTTTCCTCTCTCGAACCATGCACTTTTATTGGATTCAATTATGAGTTTCTATAGCGTGCATAACGTTGCAACAATTGTTGATTGACTCATGAAACAGTGGTAAGTTGGTGGTGCGCTTTGTAGTCAATTGGTAGTCACACAGTTCACCAAGTAACACCTGGTGATTTATTTTTGTGGCCATGGTTCAGGTTCATGGCTACCTGGCATTGCCTGTGAAGTTTCGACCTGGTAAACACGTATTTGGTGAGTTTACTACTTTTTGCCTGCCTGATCATGCCTACTGCAATCAGTTTTCTCCTGGGCCACCTTTTTTTGATCAGTTTGCTATCAATGTACTCTTGACCTATCAGAAAACGGAAATACTTACACTACTTACACTACTCGTGTAAAACCAATAGGCTCTCACTGTAAATAGTTCCTCCTGGAATGACAATATACCCATCTTTGATGACTCAGTATTTCAATTTGAAAGACTGCTGGTGGACTGTGCAGGAAACTGAATTATCTGTGGGCTGGCAAATACTCCAATGCAATAGGGCAGTGTTTGCTTGCCCTACACATGAGCCATCTCTTCAAGCCCGACTATAGCAGAATCTGTCCACGCGCATTTTACTTCAACGTTATTTATCAAAAGAAATACAACATTGTGCACCAAACAGACAGCGGTGGTGCCTCATACCACCTCT
>Ga0224501_10001684_pt1 | contig 17188 bp, 9 predicted proteins | sample SF_Oct11_sed_USG_4_FD_169105 | JGI IMG/M metagenome (GOLD analysis project Ga0224501, IMG submission 169105) | Sediment microbial communities from San Francisco Bay, California, United States - SF_Oct11_sed_USGS_8_1 | ecosystem: Environmental > Aquatic > Marine > Sediment | place: USA... | reverse complement strand
CACCCACCCAGTCTGTGTTCTGCCAGTTTTTGCCATTTGATTCCATTTTCCCTTTTCTCTACTCAGACACTTGGCTAACCTATTTAACAGACCTCCTAAGCCAAAGGCTTATTGGAGCGGTGGGAGCTAGGATAAATGTGAGGAGCTCATACTCACAATGGTGACCCGCCGCGAACTGGATTCAAACCGAGGTTCTCGCAGTTGCAAGCCCAGCACTTTTACCACTGAGCTATCCCGATATCCCATATCACCAGCAGAATCTTTCCAAGAGGAAGCTGATATGCTTTATTTGACAACTCTCCATATACTCTTCAAACTTACTTTTTGACTGAACAACGGGGTCCTTGCTAACTTGTACATTGACTTGAAGCACTGTGACAGATTATTACAGGGACCAGGTTCAGCTGGTAGACCTGTTAAGTATCCTTCTATTTAGTGTCAATTTCTTCTTTTTTTAGACAGCCACAACGTTATTCTCCAAGCTGAAGTAAGACCAGCCAATAGAGGTGTAGATTGTGTATGGAGTATGTCCTGCGGTGTTCCTTTTGTGTGTCAGTCAGTGATGTGGAAATCGAAATATATGATGGATAGTTACATTGTCACTGTATTACCTTTGAGATAAAATAAACACAGTTTTTGCACCAGTTAATAAGTACAAGAGCATTGAAACTATAATGTAGCACATTTTTCACTGAGCTATCCTGTATCACCAGCATGATTACCTTGGTACCTTAAATCAGAATTTTGTTCACTACCCTCTTCACAGAAGTGTATGTAAGCAGGTTGTCCTTTATTGTGTGCTCATTTCTGCTGAGAGAGGATAACTCCTGTGTGCCCACGCCATCGCGAAAAATTGGCTTCCACTTTTGGTACACTGTGCATGCATATGACAACTTTTACCAGCTGGAACATTGTAATCCATTGCGAAATCTGTTCTAATGTTTCCTAAATTACATGGTACAGTATGGACCATCACAATTTTTATAGTCCGGGTTAGCGGATTGTTTACCGATATCGCTTTTGCTTGTGATGTGTATGCTCGGGATGTACTCAAACAGCAAGAAACCTCAAAACCTGCATAATCATAGATGTGGAACCTACATGAATGACAGTTCATATTATATGTGTTGATAACTTCAGACGAAGAGCCAATTCTTCTTCGTACAAGCTACATTGAGTACGAAGTCTGATCTCCTGTAATGTTCGTAATCTCGCAGCATATGTATGAAATATATAGGGACCTTTCAACTTAAATAATACTCCAGGCTTTTCATAGCCTTGCAAGGATAACTCACTGCCTAGCTTTTTATATACGGGTCATCGTAAATAGTTTTCCGTAAAAAAATTGTGATTGGAACTCCCGCTATATCTTATAGCGATTTCGTCTACACAGCTCTGCACATCCCAATGATAACTGAGCCCGTGAGTAGGCTGCTCAGTACTGTGACTGGCGTCAGTCCACTCTTCTGGGAAAAGCTAAACAAAGTTTCAGCTCTACGATTCAAGATCTGCAATGATCACCGCCGATAGTGGATGTTTTTATGTCGAGTGATCTCTATGCCCAAAACAGATAAAAGTTTCCCAATGGTAACCCCCAAGCTGTATAAATGAGTAACAGGCCTGTGACATAATTATGTCACTGAGCTGACGGAGTATCAGACTTCAGTCAAATGACCTTTATATAGAAACACAGAAAGTATTACATTATTGGTCTGAGTGAGGTAAGCTTGTGTTCCAAATTAGAAACCTGCACTATGAATTATGAAACTCTTTCCGAAGCGCACATTGATCTCAACTGATCTCATCGAGATGTTCTTTAGATTGAGGTAAATCTTTCAAGACTGGTTTAGCTGAAGCTTCTTATCACAGAAAACTTGGCTACATGAGAACTTTAGATTGGAACCATGAGCAATAAACTCATAAAATTATGGTGCGAAAAAAGGTATAGTGTTACTTATTTGTTTGTGTCTTCGCGTTTGAATAAAACCACAATTCTTCTTTAAAGGTGGGCCATTTATTCCTTTACCGCTTAATGCCCTTTGTATATATTCTGTTTTCACCCCAAGTTCAGTGGATTTACTATATTTGTTTTACTCCTGAACTGGAAACTGTATTATAGACAGTTTTCAATGCAATAGAGGCTCTTTTACAAAATTTAACATTCAATTATAGTTTCAAATACCTCACCCAATTCAAATGGCAATTGTTGAAACAAGGCCATCAATGGATATATAATATAAAACATTTGGTCGGGATAACCATCTCGGCATATACCGGTTGTAGTTTTTTCAAGTATAGAGATTGTATACGATGTAGCCAAAATCAAATGATTTATGGCGTGCAAACCTGAAAGTTTTTCTTTTCTAGGTTTAAAAAAGGATGCTCTAATCTCACATAGAAATGTGACACAGACAAATTTGATATTAAAAAACTAAGCCTTTTTCTATTGGACCGGCCAATGCCGGAACAAATTAATGTGTTTTATAGGCAATAGTAATGGGTCCATGCAAACTCTGTTTTCATCCACAGGTGGCCACCTACTCCATGTAGATGTGTGGGATTTCAGACTTGCACAGTTGATGAGAATGTGGTTGATATATAAATGATGCATCCTACCCGGTGTTGTACGGTCTGGAGATAAGGACATGTTTCATGGTGTTCGTGAAATAGATCCCCATATATTTGCAGACCAGTGACCATTGAACAGACCAATGCTCCAGTATAGATAGGACAACCGCCGCGGTATATCCAAGTCCTACAGATTCTCAGTTTCTAGTGCTCAACAACCACTGGAGGGGATAAGCCTCCATGGTTTGGAGCAAGATCCTGAGCTGGAGGACTGACTTCACCTTCTGTTGGTGCATGGAATTGGTGTACAAACGTCATAATAGGAGAGTAGAAGAACAACAACCCACATACATTTAATAAGTCTGAGGAGAGTCTACTTTAGAGCATTGTAAGTCCGGTCCTAGTTACAGTAGGGCCGCAGCAATAAAGACATCATATGCTTTAAAAAACAATCACCATAATAATTGAGACATGCCCTTAACTAGGTAAGATATAAGTAATCATGGTGGGTGTATAGCTTAAACTCTGATTTGAATTATTGTCGGTACTCGGTAACACACAGTACCTTTTAAACGATAAGTAGAGTTAATTTATTCACGACATGCGGTCGCTAACTGTCAAGTTATTTCTCGACTTTTTTTCTAATTATTACCTCAAAGAAATCTTTAAGTTCTTTTTTGGTTTCGCTGTAGCCAACCAGTTTTAGACTCGTCATAACACTACAGTCATTGGTTTTGCTTGATCTAGCTCCTAAGCTTCTTGGCTTTAGTTGAGATTTAATATGATGACCCAGCTTTCTAGTTGAAGTTTCGGGTTTTATAACTGACAACTCATGCGAGGACACCTCCTGAAAGCTGAACTAGAAGCAATTCGCTGAGAGAAACCTAACGTGGCCCACAGGATATCTGTTAATACTGTACCAGTTTGCGGCGCACATATTTCTTTTATTACAGAGGGATTAGAGTACTGAGATCGAAAGGATTATAGAGTCATACTTGTTGTCCGCATGCGGCGTCAAATAGTTCATACGATGCAGGCGTGTTAACAAAATTATTATTTTATCAATGATCACATACCTCATTCTTTTGTTGGGTCAAAATTGGAGTGAGTTTTGCTCTGAGTTGGCCTATTGTATTGAGTTGTTTTTAATATGTGCCAGCCGTGGAGTTGTGCGCTCTGACAACTAATGAGGTCACTTAGGCCCGCCCACTGACGTTAGTGCGCCAGTTGGTTTGCCAATAGAATGATGAGAATTATTTTTATTACTGCATAGTGAATTGTTTTGTATATAGTTGACATTAGTAGTGGCTATAGTTCTTTGGAAAGCGGGCATCAATCAAACCGCCAAAGCAGTGTGACTGAACTGAGTAACATATGGTATGTAGTCAGATCTCTCTTGTAATATCTATTATTCTAAATTCTAAACATATTAAATTCAGGAGTGGTTACAATTAGGCAGAAGGTGTTCGCAGTTCTGGGAGTGTGATATGTCTAACGGGTGGTCAGTTCATTTCTAGAATAGTATGAATTGTTCCCAATTTGAATCCTTGATAACTAGTTGGTTTCACCGGACTCTATATGATGTATAATAAATGGGATAAGCGTTTAATAAACCCACCATTGAACGATGAAGTTAAGCTGATCTTATTTCTTACTGCATTAGATCCACTATGCCAACCAGATGGAACACGAGTTAATCATTTTATACCATTATACCTTTATAACTAGTGTGAAGAGGCGACTATCTACTAGATCAGCTCATAAAGTATATCTCAGTTACACCTGACTGCTTGTATATAATGGGTGGATTGCCTTCCTATCTCACATTAGATTATTTTATTATTTAGACCAGCTCAGTGCTATATCACCACTAACTGGTTAGTGAGATAGAGCATGACCCAGCTGTCTCTCTATTTACCCGCCTTTATGCTGGCTAATGATAATGTTTCTGCCACCAGCTTTTATTACCAGTATATTTTTATGAACGTTGGTTGCAGATGGCTTTAATCAGTTCACCGGATTTTCCAATTAAATAACCCTAGTACGATTGGTTAACCGTTGGCTGTGGGAGTTGTTTTGCTTTATCACCACCACTGGCATGTTTTATCACCAAACATTTATTCTCTGGTAATAGACAGTTCATTCTCCAACTAGGATTTCCTGTGGATACCCAAAAACTCCATTTAAATATTTAAATCGCTTGACAGGCGCTAGACTCACGGGCTAGTCAACGAAGTGTTATTACTAAAATGATATTCACAAAGTGTAATAAAATGCTAAACAATTCCTATTACTGGCTCCACGCAGGCTATCAGAATAAATTTGATTTACAATGATTTTGCGTTATATTGGCTTTTTGTGCTAATCCAAACGCTGGTTTCTACACTATAAAGGTAATTTGAGTGATTCCAGCTCGCTCAAGCCTACACTAGTTATTTGCTTATTCAGTGCATATTTTATTAATCATGAATACTGGAATAATTTAATACATTTCAATAGCAGCTATTGAGATTGGTCGCTGCGGTTGTGAGTGACTGGTTGTGTATTGCAGATGGCATGCGTTTTCTGTGACAGTCAGTTCGTTGACCCCATTCAGCCAGCGAGCCGCCAGAAGATATGTCAACTCTTTGAGTTGTCTCTCACTGCCAAGAAAGTTCTACATGATGGGAGAATCTGCTGCCGCTGTCAACTTCAGGTTGATATCATCGATAACGCTGCCAAGTTGAAATCAGAGATGAGCCAGATTCTACAGGAGAAATTAAACCCGAGCGTCGCCAGCCAACCAACTGGTGAGTACCTGACATAACTGAAACGGTGTGCTCCAGCGCCAATAGAAGCCAAACCAATGCTAATCGCATGAAATGGTCTCTTGTAGAAGTCCCAAAGTTGGATAATGGCGAGCGATCCCCATCAGTCTCTTCTCACCACTCTTCAGGTGTCACGCCAACAACACAACCGCCAACAGTCTCTCCAACTCTAACCCCGACCCTTGCCGCCAACCTTCCACTGACTTTACCCACCACTCTTCCAACAAACCCAGTCCCATCTGCTGAGAAGGCTTCCTTCATGTGTGTCAAATGTGGCACAACGTTTGGTCAGCAGCAGGAGCTGGTGACTCACAGTCTGGAGTGTGAAACAGACTCTGGGAGAAGTTCCCCACCAATCACCTGTGATCGGTAAGTTGGTTTTCACCCTCAAGCAGGCAGCTGAATGCACTGACAACCAGTGATTTCCACAATTTATCCGCCTTCATTATTTTCCCATGGAATCTTACATTGTTTGCCTGCATCAGTAGAATGATACCTATCTCAAGAGATTTTTATTGTACTCTTTATTTAATGGATAAAGATAAAAGAGCCATTCACGCAGCCAACTGTATCAACTATATTTTTAATATCGCTGTTTCAAGATCAAAGCTTTCATAGCATTCTGTGAAATCATAACCCACGGGTAGGATTTACTGCCACAAAACCTACAGCTGCTAACAGCTCAGCGTAGCAATATACTAAAAATAACATAACCATATTGTATATTTGACCTAGGAGCTAGCAATATCTCGTATATCTAAAAGCTACTATTCTGGTGGCATTGCGATGTAGTATTATCACCTAGTTATTTAGTGGCTTTACTGAAACCCTAGTTGCATCAGAAAACTATTGAGTATTACCCATGAATATCAATATAATGACCGAGTATTATCTACATGGGCCACTTGTCATAGCTATGCTTGTCAAGTATAATTATGGTTTTATTTTTACTTGACTATGACAGGACAAGACAAACTGCGCATCAGACATAAACCGCCAGTGTCGCATGGCTAATCTCTAGTCTTCCAGTCACAGCCCGATTAAGCCAAAAGCAAAACAGGGCCGGTTTACCTAAAGGCTAAAGTATAGACTACAATTCATAGTAATGTAATATTCAGTCTTAGCACCCTCATTAAACCGTAATCTAACTTTTACTGCATTCCACTCAGTTTGTGATGAGCTAAACTGAACTGAATATTCAACAATAAATGGACTTTTTATTTAAATATAATGGACAGGACGTCAACGGAGCCAACCAGTCTCCCAGCGATGGATGGGCTGTCATTACCTAAATATTTCCTCCAAAATATCGCCAGGCAACCAACTCAAATATTCAGTTGACATAGAACTTCTATATACAATCAAAAGGCAATAAAAATGTTATTGTATTTCAATAAAACAGATGGTAGACAAGACTGTAAGCAAAGCTCAAATGGCTTTTAAATACAGGGGTAATCAAACTGTAGCCTAACTAGAGAATTATCTACTAGCAAAAACTAGCGAGTCAATACAAATGATTCTGCTCTGTGGGGAAACATCAGTAATTGTTTTGATTATCAAATAATACTGGGGAAAAACCGATATTCTATTGCTATATCAATTACTGATTGCAACACTGGAAGATTGTCATCAGTCCTAGCAAGAGAATTCATGTAAAAACCAGTTTGGTTTTCGATTGTAGGTGCCATATCAGCTTAAAGTATAAAACTGTAGAGGAGAGGGTGGCTCATATGATGCAGTGTCGTGGCAGCACGGTACGAAGAGGAAGACCCAGTACTGGTATCTTCAACTGCCACAAGTGTGGACTGAGTCTTAAAAACCGTATGAGCTGTGATAGACTCAACCACGTTCAAAGGTAAACTAGTGAATGATGTCCCAATCGTTGACAGTATGCTGTCACAGTGTCTTTATACTAGGATGTCCCACTGATTAACCACATTTAAGCTCACTCTTGGGGCAAATTCCAGGTGCACTGGCAGTGGTCTAAAGAGAGGAAGACCCAGTTTGAAATCTGTAGAGAAATACCAGTGTGACAAGTGCCAGCGCAACCTGTGGTCGAGGGATCAGTTGGAAGCTCATGCTGCCAAATGTGATGGCACTCATGTGGAGAGAAGAGGAAGAAAACCAGGAGATAACAGCTGTATGGTAAGAAGGCCCATGTTTTTATCTATTACATTTTGATGGTTGGCTAGTCAGGGGATAATTAAGTGGGTACCTGTGCTAATACTGAAGCTGGTATCTAGTTGAAAATAAATTATGTAGTATAGATGCATGGATTGTAGCCTATTTACTCAATTAGGCAGAACAAATTCTATTGATCAGTGAGCTTTGAGTATAATCAATTTGCTTGCCCCTAATATCATTACTAGGGTTTTCTACTAGTATTAAATGAATGACGTGACTCTGGAATTGATCTGAATGTCGACACGCAGCCTTTAAAAAAAGCATAAAAACACTCTGTAGTGATCAAGCTAGTCTAAAGGTCAAATGATATCAGTATTGCTTTGTCTACTATTATATAGTGGTAAAACCTCTAAGATAAAACCAATATTCTTAATTAGCAAAGTCTCTCTCATGGTACAATAAAACTCCCCAACAAGACTGATGGTCACTCTGATGGGTAGATGAAAGGTATTGCAGAATTCCAGTTGTATTTCATTGGAAGCTGCATATGGTAATTGTAACTTTATGACTGAGTTTGGCATCTCCTAATATAATACCACTATATAGTTGTGTTAGGCCTGATAGCCCATTGTTTTAGTAACTCGGTATTTCTAAAGTAAACAGACCTATAAAGTGATTTTAGTTGATGTCAGTAGCTGACTGGTTCAACTGATCACTGTCTATGCCCATGTGTGGCTAGGACAGGCATTTATCAAAAAAGCTATACAACTCAGAAGCGTCCATTGTTGTTATAACTAATGAAAAAGGTTGTACATCAATGCTACAATTGTGCTATTCAATTGAGCTCATCACCCTACATTTGTTTTTTATTAAAAGTAATATAATTCCTTTAAATTTGTCACAATCTGACTATAATACAATTGGCTGAAATTGCACTGAATGACTGAACTAGCGTTCCGCTCACTGAGTACCAAATCCATTAGGGCAAAAAATAGTCTATTAAAATGAAAGGATACTGACGGGAATGATCGTGTGAGCTGCCTGTGAAATCAGTCTAACTCTATTCTACTCCAAAAGAGTTAGTGAGTCAATCATTCATGCATCATTTGCATGAGATTATAATAATAACTGGCTTAGTGCACAATCTTAATTCCGTACGTCTCTGTACCCCACCAACTCTCTCTTCAGATCTCACAGCCAACCAGTTGTAATGGACTTGTGTGGCCCCACAGAGATCCCATTTCTTTCTGGCCTCGTAAAGTTAAGGTCATTCCCCTGAAGATAATTTTAGATTCTGCTTTCCACCCGTAGGTTTGCGGAGAGAACCTGGTCTACAGACACTTATTGAAGAAACACCTCAGACAGGCTCACGGCATAAAGTCACAGTCTATAGATGACAGGTACCCATATGTCTTTGTTGTCAATTTAAGATAGATGTCAGTGTTGATTATGTCAGCATTAAAGTTATAGACTACTTCATTCCTGGTGTTTTATGGGTTGTGTACTACAGATTTTGTCTTCCTGTCTCTCCAGTTTGGCTCTTCGCTATAGCTTTGCTCTTTTGTCTTCAGGGTGATCTCCGCCATTAGGAACCTCAGTCCATCCGATGATCTTGACATCCCATATAAAAAAGCTCTACTCGATCAAGTTCAACAGCAACTTAGTTCTGATTCCATCACTTTCTCCATAAAAGCCGAACCAGAAGACTCGAGTCACTCGGAGAGCAGCGTTCACGAGGGAGGCCATCGTAAGCAGACAAGGCCAATGAAGTACATAGTGGATGAGTTGTTCACTTGTAACTCGTGTAATAAGAGGTTTGAGCATAAGCTACAGTACGAGACACACTGCTGCTTTCGATTGGGTGAACGCGATGTGGAGCACAACTCTCTGGCAGTGGATGAAAACGGTGCGGCAATTGGTGACGTCGTTAGCGAGATCTCATCTCGGGCGGCGGGAAAGAGAGAAGGCGGTGGAATGTTAGCGCAGGTTATATCTGGTTTACATGGTAACATTAGTAGCGCTATTCCACTGCAATCATAATGCGGTGTAACTGCCTGTAATAAACTATAACATTAGACTAGATACTATGTATAGCAAATATATCAGATAAATGTGAAGGCTCGTATAGCGGCAGGCATTTGGTAATATTATTTAGCATTTCTACTAATTAAATGCGATTGATTTTCTGAGTGAAATCATTTAGCTGGAAGGGCCATACTGTTTTTTTGTTACTGTCTCATTGATTCATTTATATTAGATTACCTACTGGGACACTGGAACTTGATGAAAAACCCAGCAATTAGTGTAAAGAGTCGATAATAAGGATGAGATTTTATGGATGTGTTTGTAGCAGGTGCAGTTCCAGCATGCCTTATCACTGCATTAATTCACATATCACTATTTGCGTGATGGTTTGGTGTACACTGGGGATAGAGATAATGATGGTATTTACTTTACACTAGATTGTAGTCTTACTCTATACATTGACCTCCGCTATTTATTCAATATTTATTCGCTGAGCATTGACTAGTCATGATTTGGCTACATCTCCAATAATAAGTTATGTGTCCACTATATCTTTCTATTAGTACCATGCGATTCATAATACTTGCGTACCAAGATACCAGCTCCAATTTACTCAATGTATTTTGGTTTGAAAAGTAAAGATCAACCTAGTAAAACAAAACAACTGAAAAATAGTCCACTGGGTTTGGCTACAGAGAGTGAATAAATCTGTTGTATAAGAAAACATGCGGTCATGCAAGTCTAACCATGAGCGTAAGGAGCATAATTGAAACTGCAAAATAAACATTTGGCTGATAAAACTGATGGTTATGACAGTAAGTCATGAAGCACCAAAGAGACTTTGTTTAGTGAGCTCAGTGCTGACTAGTGTCAGCTAATAAATAAAGCAATAATAACTTAAAACTCACAGTACTAAAAATAGACACCATCCTAACAACTCCTAACAACGCAATAATTGGAGCTTGGTGTAGCCTCTAGGCTAGCACAGAGGTTTTATGACTGAGTGAGTCTAAAGAGGCATGAGATTGTTTCTCCTTGAAGATTTCCTGGCCATCATGGACCACAGTCACGTGTTTGATGAGTAAATCGCGCGTTGTGAATATCTTATTACAGAAGGCACAGGCCAGCTCCTCTTCCTGCTTGAGATGCTCGCTCTGATAATGGAGTTTCACGGATAGTAGGTCTGGGAACTCTTCACCACACTCAGGACATTGAGAACCGCTCTCTGAGCTTGCCTCATCTGGAGGGGAATAAGATCTGATCACCTCGCCAGGTTCCACTGGCGATCTCGCCTCCTCTTCCCCATCAGCAGTAACACGAGTTGGCATCAGGCGTTTTCGCTTATTATTGCGGTACAGCGGACTATCTTGTTTGATCTGCAATAAAAATTCCATGACTGAATGCGGTGGCACAAGTTATTTGGAGTTGTGCTCCCCTGGGCGTTTGTAACGTTATTAGGAGTTATCCTGGCATGTTCGTTTGATGGACGTTTGAGATCTTTACTCAGACTGCCTACATGTTATTTATCACGGATAACTAGGATTTGTCGCCATAATTTTTATCGACCATATCAGCAGGATAATCTTATTTATCAGGCACCAAATGGGTCAGTCGAACTAGAGGGATGCACTGCACCCAATTGAAATACTGTAAACCGTGGAGTTCTACAGGGTAACTGGATAACTCTATGCTGTGCACACTCCGATCTGTGACCGGTCTCCTTTCAGACTCATTTTGGTCACCTTTAACAATGCTGAAATGCTAATTCAATGGTAAGGACTTCCAAACCGAAGATGCTCTTTAGGTCATGAATATAGGTATAATAACGAGGGTACGTGTTAGTTTCATATAGAACAGGCATACTCTGATGAAAATCTCGGAACCTCCCCGAGTCAAATCTAAGTTTTATCTTATAGACTGTCACATTGGTTATGAAAGGCAGCAATTGCGAGCAGAACAAAAAGTGCGCAATCAGGAGCTAAAATCAGGCTTCTTATTAATCAAGTACAAAATAGGTTGACTTAAGCATTAAGGAATTCAGCATGACCGACCTACTGAATGATATGATTCACTCTAGGGCATAGATTGGGTGTTATTCTGCTGTCCTGATTTCAAAGACAGACATGAACAAAAATATAATTTAGTATAAAGCCTCCACTCCATGACTGTCCCAGTTTACCAATTGATTTTCCCTGACCTGAGCATCGCATCAAACCTTTAGAGTGCAGAACTAGATAGTGATGCGTTGGCCAGGTGACCTGACTAGTGATATGCTACCGGAAAACCAAGGAGTTGTGCTACATCGCATATACAATGTGACTAGCAATGAGATACAGGATGTTCTTTCCCGCTCTTTGATGTCAGTGCTAGGACTAAGATTAGCAGTCTACATGTCACAAACACCTTATAAGTGTGAGTCATTCACAGTCACTCACCTGAACTTGGGTAGGTAACTCTTCATCATCTCCATCGATGATCATGTGTTTGTCATCATCGTCAGAGACAGAATTCTGATAATCTGCTGAGACCTGGTCACTAAATCCACCCTCATCATCCTACAATCAACCAAAGATGTATCCCCTTTCTTTCTTTGCTATTGTGATCAGTGTCTGGGGTATCCATAAATTCGTCGAGTGAGTCTTCGACTTGCCGTTTCTCTGCGTGTCTAAATGCGGGATTTTCTACTCACAACTCCGTGCACCATAGAGAAAGTTACTCTATGGGTGGGCCACCTTTATTAGGCGCAGCGATCCAAGACCATCAAGGATGAAATATAATGCGGTGCCCAAAGCGGGAATCAAACCAGGAAATCCTGGTACAAGTCGTTATCCGCAAAAAATACCCTTTCACGCCATTCTCTATCTGAAGGGTTCTAATTGAAAGCTTAGTCATTGAGGCAAGTCTCTCAGATTCATTACTCCTATCTAAGCTCTCGTTTCAGCTTTATTAGCAAATGACTTTTTCCATGCTCGGGATCTTGATCAGTATTTCTACGCACATCACACCCATTTGATGTGGTTTCAACTCCCTTTGTCTTGATCCATGTCTCAGACTGATTGCATACAAAGGCAGGTATATCTTCTGCCTAACTAATGGCTATAGGATGGGATGTGACACAGCGACAGTCTTACCTGATCCTTATCATTCATATTCATCATCATCATCTGTTCGTTAGTCATACCGAAACCTGACTCATCATCCCCCTTGACACACATACCCATCATACGCTCGGCTAAAAACAGAGAGTAAATAGTGGAATAGCTCAATGGCTAGAGTGTTTGGCACAAGATCGAAAGGTCCTAGCCATGCTGAGCGAGATCGAGCTCCTCACATAATTCCGTTCCTACTGCTCCAACAAACCTCAGGCTTATGAGTAAATCGTCAAATAGGATTGTCAAGTGCCCGAGTAGAAACATATCATACCCATCATCTTGCTGTTTCTAGATTTTGTTTATTGGGGGAGAGCAGTACTAGTTGGTATAAGCATGAACTTTGTGAGAAACAGAATGTGGATTCTCGGTCAACTTACAAGTGTCGTATCTCTCTCTTGGCCTGCGAGTTTGAGGTGTGTGTAGTTTAGGATTCGGGTTAGCACTGTGTCGATTACGGCTTCTTCTAGAGCTAAACATCATGTTGCAGCCTGGTATACTGCACTTGTGCATTTCCTATGGTGGAGAAAGATCCAAAGTGAATGTGAGGACAACTCCAAGGGCAAAATATCAGCAGCGGGTGGATCATAGACGAGTGCAGGTGTTTACCTTCAGGTGCACGGCACTGTAATGAATCTTTAGGGCTCCTTTATCACAGAAAGTCTTGTTGCAGGCAGTACACAGTACTCTCTTCTTTCCACTGGCAGTCACAAAAACTGTCTGACCAAACGATGGGCTGTTGAATGGCCAACTAGCTTTTTGACTGGATGGAGGTGTATCAGATCTTCTAAGCAGGTTAGGCATTGATGAATTTGTCTTTAGCCCACCTGAGTGAAAAGAACATTGTTAAGCTTGTGGTAGAAAATTGGGTTTTTAACCTTCTGTCAAGTCAGAAAACACCCAGATATCAGATAAGGACAGGACTTGATAAAAATGTCTATTTTAACGTTGTGATCTGAATCCCACTTAGAGTAAATGAATGAAATTTGGTCATCACTGGAAATCAAACAAGAGCTGAAGTACATGTGCACTCTCCACTGTTACACGCGATGATGAATGTAAGCATGTGATTACTCTACTTACTAGGAGTAGAGATCTCCAGGTCCGACCTCTGGTTCCGCGATTGATTAGATTTCATGGAGGCAGGGCTGCATGATTTGGGAGATTCTGGGCTTCTTTTAGAGAGATCATACGGCTCTGATGACATCCGTCTGCTGGACAACAGATAATCATAATCATTCACCCATTTGATGATGAGTCGTAGCCTTTCTGATAATATGAAAGTGGGATCAAATGGCCCCTACATACTACATTTTTTATCAGATTCCGCATCCTACATGGCATGTCTATACACGTTGTCCCACGTTCTGATACAAATCACAGGTGACAATGACCCATAGAGTTTTCTCTATAGCTCCATATAAAGATAACTCTATGCACTGACCTGGCTGTCTCTGTTGGGGGCTCTTTCTCCGGCTTTAGTTGCGTACTGGCCAGACCCAAAAGCGGGTTAGCGGTAGCGGGGAAGCCACGCCCAAACTGATGAGCTGCGGCTGCCAAGTTTAGCTGATTTGGAAAACCGCCCATCGCCGTAAAGAAGTTCTGAGGACTGTCGAAAGCTCTTCGCAGGGCCAAGTTATAACTCTGTATAAGGGCCATGTTATTTCTCTCAAGGAACTTTCTAATATCTGATTCTGATTTAGCTTGACTGGTTGGTGATTGACTCGCTTCGGTCTACAAGCAGGTACGGTACGCAAATAGGAATCAGCAGCTGGTAAACACACAGTCAGTACAGATAGGAGACCATTATGCATTTATGGCAGCGCTATAGGTCACTGGAAATACTCTATTCATTAAGTCAGCCAGGGCCACCTAGCTCAGTAATAACCCATCACTACTTACTGTAGCTGGTGATTTGGTGTCTTGTAAGGCCTGAGCGATATTCCTAGTTTCAGCGAATCTCATGTACTGCTGTGTGACCATATATTCCTCTTCCCGACTCACGATTCCCCATTTCTCCAAAACTCTGCCTGACGAGTCCTACAACCAGACAGTGACATCATACAAGGAGGACATCATACAAGGGAGGACATCATACAAGGGAGGACATCACGCTGCCAGACAACGCTGCCAGACAATAATCTGTCTGTCTAGACCATGGTTTGTTGTGGTCCTCGCAAGAAATTAGTTACAACCTAACCAGGAGGCCAGAGACAAATTTTACCACAGAGACCTCAGATATGAGGTAAAGACTTGGCTGTCAAGCCAGTCTAGACAGCCAAGAACTAATGCCTAGTCAGGCTTACCTGTAAAATGTAACCTCTGGCATAGTCTTCATAAGACCAGCCGAAACCATGGAGAACCTGCAGAACTTCTTCGTGTTGCAGGGCAGAGAAAAGTCTATCCAGAGGGATTTTTAGTCTGATAGGAATGGCCTGGCATCCATAGAGTACGAGGCTTGCCACATCAAACACATTACTGGCACTAATAGCTTCGGTCTGAGAACCCATGCTGCTGTACACTCCGGATGATATTAATTTATCCAAGGCTGTAATGCAACAACAAAAAATATATTAGCCGGGAGTTCTGTTGGTAGGCTGCTATGACAGCTCGATTATGTAACACGTGTCATACTAGAGGATTGTTCTGTCGCTGGCTGACACAATACCACAAGTAGTTGTGTTTGTGGTTTTTATGTCACAATAAGATGCTTCGGACATGTTTTCTGTTATCTGAAAGAGGATTCACAATCAGGCCACCTAGTGGGTATCCACTCTGTGTAGATAGCGCTAGCCATATGCTCTATACAGATAATTAGCCTAGCATTTGGCACAGTTATGACGGTGATGATGGCGGCTCCATGGGCCAGCCTGAGTGCTTGCCAGTGATGGTAGTGGAACAGCCTCGCGGAGTCTGTTTGCTCTACCAGCTATGAATGTCACTGGGGCTATTATTTAAGAGCAGAGTTCTACAGGGCAGCTTAATTATCGCTGACTGTCTTATACTCAGGTGCTTAATTGCCACACTTTAGAAGAATACTGCAATATTGAATCATGAGACGGGCATAGCTGACGCGTATGCGTATCACAGGCAGGCAGCGCTCAGCGTCAGTGCTGGGACAGCCTACGTAAGGAAAAAGCTAGTACTAGGAAGGGCCAAATCTCACAGCGCTATAAAAACTTCACCATAATCACTTTCCTTGACACTACCGAACATATCCCATAGTAAAATGTCAATATCGATATTGAGAGACAATCCGTTGACAAGCTGTTGTATGGTGATTAGACTTGTAAGTGGCGTGAAGGGTTATCGCGAGTGTCGTCAGATTATATGAGCCCGGCATTATGATGGCATGCTGGTTAATATGGCCACACAATACGATCAGCAGCACTTGACAAAATGTCTCATGACAGCTCGTGTTTGGGAATGACACCAAGTGGTGCGGGCATCTGCAATTGATCAATTACTTAGCGATGTATGCTTGATCCCATCGTCCGCACAGTTCCTCCTGCTCCGTGGGAGAGTTTGTAAACAGGTGCTGCATGAATATTCATCCAGTTCCCGTGTCTCGTGGTTTGTTTTTCAATCAATGTCTTTGTGGTTCCGTAAAATTAAAAGATCAGGTGCAAGGGACTTAGGAGTTAAGTGCTTGTGGTGTCATTTGCTAGTGGATTAAAATGAGGAATGATCAACCTATCCATTCGGGTCTTTGCTCATGAGAGACTACTACGAGAGCATTATGACTGCTGGCCTACGGAATGTCTTAATTACTGCTCAGGTATTATCTAAAGTAAAATTGACAGTAGTGCGCTGACTTAGACCATCTCAGCGTTCACTAATGACCTTTACAACAGCGGTGCTTAATTACATAAAGACTATTCATTAACAGTCATTTCCTAAAACAAAGCCTGCTGGCAGAGCAAACCATCACTAGCAGGGCACATCCCCGATCTGGCCTCTTTAACACTAGTTCGGTTGAAGCCCGTATCCTTGAAACTGAATGGTTATATATGAAAAAGAAACTAACTTCTGTTACATGTATGTATTACTACACTGCAGAGTTCTATACGTTGTCATATCAATGCAGACTCAAGAATACCCACCCACCGATGAACTGTAACAGTATGTTTTAGTATTTTTCAGTAGATGTGGTCTCCATCTATCACACAGGCATTTATGTCACCAAGTAATGCTACATCTATTATAATGTTTTGTCTGATTATGCATCATGTGTGCGTGGTCTTCCATCTAGCACTGATCGTGCTGAGTATATACTGATATAACATCTCTCAGTAATATAGCCGTTCAGCAAACAATGTCAACAATACAAAAGTTTTGGGTGACAATCAAGTTGATTTGTCCTCAAGGATTAATTACCTGCTCACAATAACCATTCTAATACTTATAGCTATACCCATGAGTCCTATGTAATATATTCTCCGTCCTGTGTCAGCATCCTGTGTCAGCGAAATGACATGGGGACTAACTATTTTAGTCACTTTCCCACACTGATTG
>Ga0224501_10001683_pt1 | contig 17195 bp, 8 predicted proteins | sample SF_Oct11_sed_USG_4_FD_169105 | JGI IMG/M metagenome (GOLD analysis project Ga0224501, IMG submission 169105) | Sediment microbial communities from San Francisco Bay, California, United States - SF_Oct11_sed_USGS_8_1 | ecosystem: Environmental > Aquatic > Marine > Sediment | place: USA... | reverse complement strand
TACGGAGTGGCTAAGAACAGGGATTACGCTACACTAGGGGCAGCACGCGAGCGGATAGATCCAGCGCATTGGGGCATTAAGTAGGTGTGCCGTTAGTACCTGCTTGCTCGAAGTAGGACCAACACCGGTGTGAACCAGTCAGCCGTTGTTGCGAAGTTCGCGTAAACCATTCTTCGCGAGCGCTGAATTTGCAAATTCAGCGAGCGGCTTTCTCCGCTAGAGGTCGTTTATAGCTGTAGGAATGCAGCACCGTTGCTACTGACAGCCGGTGGTAACAACAGTCCGAGTTAGAGGTCAAGGACTAGAACCAATTGGCTAAAGCCTGCGGGCTCAAGCAAAGGCCGCGCGTGCGCCGTTTGGCTTTTTCGACTGTTCGTTTTCATAGCGTTTCGTTTCGCTTTGCGTGTTTGTGCTGGCCCCGTAGTTTCCCTCAAAGGGGTGTTCTCTTGCCATACACTGCCAATGGTGCCCACTGTTCATTGAGGGGGTAGTTGCTTGTGATAGGCGATGCTGGCATGGCTGGCGGTAGATGCCACAACTGCCTCCTCAGAGGATAGCTATATGGGACTAATGACATACCTGCTATAGGCCATTGTTCCAGGCATACAAATTTACTTATTTTCACAGACAGGAGGGATAGTACAGTGCTGTAAGATGATGTATGGACAGGGCCTTCACATAGGAGGAAATCGCCATTTTAACTCCAGTGCTCGTAAGCATCATGCATGAAAGCTAGTGACAGCTGCTAACCCGTGGCAGCTACTGACATCATGATATTAGGCGTTGCATCGCATAAAATTAGCAACCACGCGTATGAATCAAACAGATACGTATGCATTTACAGCAATATATGACAAATAGTATTTAATTTAGGTGTTCATAAACCAGAATCACGGATACATTCCGTAAAAATGACAGGCATTATTTCGACCTTACCGACATTACGCTGGTGCAGCTCTGTATGACTCAGATTAAATACATTCTCCTGTGTACCGGCATCGGGTTTGTAAACCGTCTCAATCGAGATAGAGAATTTTTCGACAAATGGGCACCGGAAGATGGTCTTGGTATACGGGTACGCGTTCCACGCCTCCTCCTCCACCCTGAGTGCTGACTTGGGTAATATTGCTCGAAACCAACCTGAAACAAATGACATCAGACAACCTGAAACAAATGACATCAAACAACCTGAAACAAATGACATCAAACAACCTGAAACAAATGACATCAGACAACCTGAAACAAATGACATCAGACAACCTGAAACAAATGACATCAGACAACCTGAAACAAATGACATCAAACAACCTGAAACAAATGACATCAATCATCATCTATACTGACGAACTCTATTCTGGCTGCACGTTGCGGCTGTGTACGTTATCTGATTGCATGCTGGCAATCTTGCCTGATGGCCTCCATATCAGCCGAAATGATATACGCTGGTTTCGTGTTGGCATGCTATTAATTATGACTCAAACTTTACTCTTGGATGTAAAGGAAGGGTGAATAGTGTTCATGAGAAGCAGGTTAGATACTAATAGGCTTGATGTCTTCTTGGAGAAGGTCGAGCAGTTGAATCTAGTTATCTCGTTTGATGAAACATTAGCACTGGGTGACCGAGCATTAGCCTAGTCTGGCTCAAATTCAGGAGAGAAGTATCGACGTAGTGTACATATTGAGTAGAGTCTTCACACCTGTGGCTGCTTAATCCAAGTCAAATCCCAGCAAGCAAACAACCACTGTCCCCCGCCCAGGACTCAATACAGGAAAAGGAAACCACAACATTCTGCCATCCTATGTATAAGAAGCCAATAACACAAACAAGGATAGACAAGATTCAGTCTAAACACCTAGCTGGAAGGGAACTGTGTGATAACTGATGAGGGGTAATGACACAGATTGTCAGTAGATGGAGAAGCAACAGAGTCAGTCACTCTAGGAGTGTGGTATTTCTCACCAGGCATGTGACTGCCGATGTGATAGATTTTGAGCGTGTACTGTCCATTACCACCGGGTCCATCGGTATACGGTTCATTCTTTATAATCTCCACACCACTGCCAGCCCCAGAGCTCTCTTCTCTACTCTTTTTCTGTAATAATGGTGTTTCACTTACACATTGAAAGGCCACCATGAAACGTAGCGCATACAAGGCCCATGGACAACTGGTACTAGGTGCATATGAAAGTTTGCAAATCTGAGAATTGTTATGCGATGCACAATGACAAAGACATAGCATTCTGTATGATCACAGAGTTGTATTCTCTAGGTCTTCTATAACCCAGGCAGCGAAGACCCAACTAATCCTATTGGAATTGGTTTGGACAACCAACCCACATTTTAAAATTAGCCCACTACGAAAGATAGGCTTAGTCCAGGCAATCACCCAGTTCAATGCAATGTCATGGACAGTGAATAAGTTACTCTGGACATCAATAGGTGATGACCACCATAAATCACATATGTTTCGCGTTTGCATATCCCAAGCCCTTTCAATAAAACTATTCCACACTTTAGTAAAATTTGCCCCGCCCAGAAAACGAATGACACTCCACTGCGCATCTTGAATGTAATGATAATCAAGCTTGACCGATTTAAGACCCTTCACCAGACCTGTAGTTGACTACATCCTCGAGCCAAAAGCCTCAGGGCTACACCACCAATCCCAACCAGTTGCCATCTGTGCGAGACCGAGGAAAGGCGTTAATTACAAATGATATCCACGTCTCAGAATGATCAAAATAGACCAACTCTGATTGATATTGATCTCGCTGGCTCTGATATCTCTCTGAACTTGTCCCTCACAGTTCAGATATCCACTTTAAACTCCACAAATACTGGTAGCTGCCGGGCATTGACATCTCCTACTTCTAGATGAGTAGATAGGGGACTGTACCATAGAAAATAGCGGGCAATGCTCTTACATAGTCATCCCATACAGTCAATCTCTCTATTCAGTCTGGGCAGGCCAAATAACCCTTCGTTAATAGGCCTTGGGACCAATTTTTGTATACAAATAGGTGGTAGCTAATGGAGGGGGGACCCCGAAAACACATAGCACGGAAACTTAACGAAAAAGAAGTAAAACTTAGTTTACCAATTGTTACAAAATAGATTCCAACCGACTAATAAGATATAAATATATATAAGGTTGGGTGAGTTAGCCTCATACTCCGACGAAAAATGGACAATACAAGCTATGCAGTTCTATTTCTTGAGCCCAAAATGAGAGTCTAAAAGGCTTATCATGACTAAATAATGTGTTGAAGTTGGCATCCGCCAAACAATATATAAAACGCTGTGAGTTGCTTTAGAATCAATTGCCGACTGAGGGTGTGCAATGCCAACTAGCGGTGGCTCATAAATCATTAGAGTCTGACGCTTCGGATCAACACGAATCATCAATCTTTAACCGTGTAACAGCTTGACACAAGCTATTGAAGGTACTATGATCCATCCACCATAACTTCCACGACGCGCTTTCTCACTCCTCAGGGTAGCAGGGATAACACTGGGCTCACCTGGATCATGTACAGTTGAGCTATACGGTATTCTTCCACCGTCAGAGGCAGTGGAATTCTATACTCTTTTATTAACATGGTTCTGGTGACTGACTGACTTCAAAATTCATACCATGATACCCTTTAAAATAAGAATGATTATATAGGTGGGCATAAATCTGCATATATATACATGTATATATATCCATAAGTCAGACAGCTGTATACATTTACCAACAGGTATACGCGGGAATAGAGAAGTGGATGCTCGAACAGCTGTAATGGTGCATTTGAATAATCTGAGAGGATGCTGTCGGAATGTTCTGTCGGTGCAGACTTTAATAAAACCAAATTCCTAAGCAATGTGGATGTCGAGTAGGAGTTTGTGAAAGCATTCAGTTTACCACAGCTATTGTTTTAGCAAACGCATTTCAACGGCACCATGGTGACAAGCAGAGGTATTGTTAACAGCTGTGAGCTACTCACAACAATGGTAAAATGTATGCTCCAGATACCTCAAGGTGTGCTGGTTATCTATATTTGGAACAACGAAGTGACTGCAGTTGTAAGGTAGGCTCATTGTTAAGTAAATACAATGAGAGACCTAGTGGAAAAGGGGTGGGATCGGTAACTTTGACTCGATGGCATACCACCATTTGGAGACTGACTCAGTGACGGACTCACTGACGCTCGGCAAGTCAGACTTTCAATTTTTTATCAATGTCAGTGTCACTGTAGGGCAACTCCAACTGAAGTGCTTGGTTTTGCCAGTACCTCTCTCACCATAACTGAGGCCTGAGAGTGACAGTAACACTAAAAAAGAAACTGCCACTCTTTCAAAGAGTAACTCACTCAGTGGGCGGCTCAGTCTGACAATCACTCATTCTGGTACAAGTTATTCGGGGCCAGTTAGTGAGCTACAGTGTGTGCAAGTATTGGACAATATTAAAAGATACAGTATTACATTCACTGTGGGCAGTGACAGAGTGATGGAACTAGCCACTAGGAGTGTGAGTATACTACTAAGTGACTAACACTGAATCTAGTGACTCGGTTAGAGAGGAGCACTAAGTCACTAACAAACTCAGAGTCTAAAGCGACTTGGTAACTAACTAGGTGTTGGGCAATGAAGGATATATACAGTAACTCAGTCAGTGAGGATCACTAAGTCACTAACTAACTAAGAGTAAGAGACGACCTAACTACTAAGTAACTTGCCACTTGATATCTAAATTCTGACTTACTCTAAGTCTAAGTCAGTCACTCAGTAGTACTTACCTAGTTGGTCACTTATAGTTAGTTACACTACACTAGTGTAGTCAGTGATGTCTGACGGGAGTGTAACTCTAACTAACGTAACTCACCAACTGTAACTGTAAGTTACACTGAGTGTAAGTGTAAGTAACTCACTACTAAACTAACACTAACAGTAAGTGAGTAACTTACTCAGTGAGTACCAGTAATAACAGTAAGAGTAACAGTACACACACTAACAGTAACAATGTTGTTGTCACGGAATTAACATTTTTAACGGGTAAGTAGTAATTAAGTAACTTGCAACTGGAAGTAGGCGACTGACTCCGTGACTGAGTAAAGTAGCCAACCACTGGCTGAGTGACTAACCAACTACCAACTAACTAAGTAACCGACCCTCCAAACGGGAAGCCAAGACACATGAACTGATGAACTATTACTATCATAGTATCATAGTAATAGTTCATCAGTTCATGTGTCTAACTATGAACTGAAGTGATGAAGTGATGAACCGAACACGACATCAGAAAACCAAACAGTCATAAGAATCTTACGTGGTTTGATTACGTGTCCCAAGTAAGTACCTCGTCACTGCCAGCCACCATCAGCAACCAGACAAACTGTTACCAGTTGATATCTGTCCCGGTTCTGCACGCACACTGTATATAATAGTTTATTTGGAGGCTCTGCGTTACATAGTGCGTCAAACAGGGCTCAAACAAATTCAATAGCGAAAGGACAACTCTTCAATCGTCAAAAAATAATCATCGCCTTGGATCTTTGGCATGCGGCGGGTAGTGGGGCGCTCCTGCAGCAAGAACAAATACAACAACAGAAATGAGACCAACAGTTGCACCAGAAACAGTAGTCTTTGATGTTCAGTGATGTAGTCTCAATTTTACAATCCTACGGTACATGGGTCTCAGGGTATGGCAGCCATGCATATTATTATCAATCAATTTCGATAAACTATTGCTCCATTGTTATACCCATATAAGTATCCTCTATTAGAAGATAACTCTATGATTATACCTAGACAGTGACATAATGTCACTGATCTGAATGATGCGCTGTATCGGGTGATAGGGATTAACTCTTTGGTATCCATGGCACCACAAACTCTGATTACACTGGGATGACACCTGTACACTGTTTGTATCTGTGGTATCTCCACCATCTTTATTGTATATACATATGGTAGCAATATTTCAATCATTCCAAATGCTGTTTCAAACTCACAAATTTTCTTTCTCTTCTATAATCATATGACGTACAATGATCCCATCTTACCGCGTACCTAAGTTTGAAAAATAGTTGTAAGCTTTGCTAAGATGCTCGCAGAGACGCGTCAAGATTGTTAGGGGCAGCCAGAGTTACTCAGCGCCACCGATGCCGAGTCAGCCAGAGAAAGACAGGGTCAATCAGAGAAAGACAGAGTCAATCAGAATCAGAACTTCATCTTCCACAGTCCACACTAAAATAAATTCAGCACCAGATGGATCTAGGACAGGGATCGTTGGCTTGATTCCTGGCTTGAGTGCCCGTGTCGGTTTCCAATTAAGACAATAAATACCAATATAGTTATTTTCTCTATGGGGCATGTGGGTGCAGCATAGGTCTCCTCACAGCACTGCACCCTGGTAAATGCTGAATCAAAGATCAGGTAAGCCAATTTAGATAGAGATAATGTGCTTGCTGTTTACGCAGTAGATGGAAATGCGATGATAGATTGTTATATATTCCCAATTTGGTCCCTGCCAATGTCAGCTAGTGACATCTAAGCGAAATGCCAGCATCGATTCGCTTTGTGCTTGCTGTATACATACCAAATAGCTGCATGCCTATAATATTATGCTTTGTCTTTTATATTTCAGTGTATTGAACCTCAAGTATATAATTTGATAAGTTCATGACTGATTACATAGACATAAAATGTTCTAGTTCTCTGCATGTGCATGTTCACAAGCAAAAACTACAATTTACACAAGCTATGTAATACAGACTTTGAAATCTTTCAAAAATAATGAGCCGGAGTGCGGCCAGCGTGTAGGAGCCAGGAAATTATTTTCTGAACTCCTCTCGGATTATTATAGCAGAAAAAAACTTGTTTCGCCAAGTGAATGGAAGCAGATGTGTCAGCAAACATCAAAAATTTATTTATTTATCTCCGGGACTCCAACAGAAAAGTAATAATAGCGTGAGTTCATCACTAGTCTGTGTCTGTGAGCGGATATAAGTTTCTGAGCGCACTTAGCACCTGGGAGCCGCCGATTTTTAGTTAAGGCACCGCATGCAGCCCCTGAGCAGTAGTTTGGACACACCTGCCCTAAAACTCACAAAATGAGTGGTGGATCGACCATGACATAGTTAGTATCACAGTACGTGCTGTAATATGTGAAAACAAAAATTTGTGCATGGCAGTTCGGAGTTTCAAACCAATATTTACCAAGTGGAATGGGCAAATAAGGGTGACCTGAATTGGTTCCGAGTTTAGAACTTTGAAACGGATCAACCATTTAGGTTCTAATGCGGCGTGTCGGGGCGTGGGATATCCGTATTACCTTCCCCTTCCACCCCCACATGCCGGAGAGCTAGGTCGCTCGACTTTGCTCGTGAATGTTCTCAACGTGGTGTTGTCTTCAACGGGTCGACGGAAACGGTAATAGTCAGACCGCTACAATATTGGATATCTAATTGACTATTCTTTGATCACGTCGGCTAATCGAATAATCATGCATCTATTTTCAGTAGTAAACTTGGTCTATCGTTATAAAACCGCGTGTAAACAAAGGTTATGTAAGCAATCCGGTGGGTATGTCTCTGGGTAATGCGGGCAGTTTTGGACAGGGGGTCGGCTGATCGTGTTGATAGTTCCTGAATTAAGACCAAACAAGAGGTGCGTTTTTATTCACATGATACTCATTTGCCTCCAGGTCCAAATGCTATCCAGTCTATCGCATTCCGCATACCTACCTAAGTGTCAGTCAGTCACTCAGTGACTGAGTGACTCACCCAGTCAGTGCGTGAATCTGATTCTGAATCACTCAGTGAATATCTCAAGTCAGTGGAGGGAGTGACAGTCGCTCGCTCCAATACTACCTAACCTACTTAGTATTATATTGAATCAATGGGTGAGCAGCGTCACTGGAGAGTGTGATTGGAAATTAAAGTAAGTACCAAAACCATTATCGATTATGCTTGTCTAGCTTAAGCTATACGCTACACAGTATACTGTATCGAGTATACTACTAGTACTACACCTGACTCGGAAGTTGGTACTGGGGTTAAATGGTTTTATTTATTTTTAATTGGTGTAATTCTTTTTTGGCGAGGAACAACACCAGAAGACTGACTGAACAATTCCCTCTACTCACCTGGTGAGCAACCATTTATTATTTGGCTTCGTTGAAGCCTGCACAACAGAACCTTCAGGGAGTATACTTTCCAACTACTACAACCTGTTGCATTCCCCCACTGTCAAGAACAAGGGGGAGAGTACAGTTCCTACCGATCCCAATAACGATAGGCACTGACTCCGTGCCTGTGGCATACAAACATACTGGAGAAAGACGGAAAGTTTGTTTCTCTCTTTTATGAGATCAAAATGGTATCATGGATGACCAGAAGCATGGATGTTGCTCTTTGTAGGCAATGAATGTTTCCTCAATTTACTTGTGGGATGATAACAACCTCGCAATATGCGCTGTTGTCACTGTTGCTATGCAGCTGAGCTTCTTCATTGTGGCGTTCGGATTTAAATTCGACAAAGTCACAGATTTCGCTGGAGGAACCAACTTTGTGATACTAGCTATACTGACATTTTTACTTGCAAAGGTATGTTCTTTTGTTTATGCTGTACTTGCACTGCAGTATGTTGCTGAACCATTAAGTGGACCAGGTCGGAAACAAGGCTTTTGCCTTGATAATGTTGTCCACATATAATAAAACTAACCCACCGTGTTGTAAATTGATATATCACCGCTTCTAATCAGATAATTCATAGGTACATCACCGGTACACTGCTTCTAGTCAGATAATTCATAGATATATCATCGGTACACTGCTTCTAGTCAAATAATTCATAGATATATCGCTGGTACACTGCTTCTAGTCAGATAATTCATAGATATATCATCGGTACACTGCTTCTAGTCAAATATTTCATAGATATATCGCTGGCACACTGCTTCTAGTCAGATAATTCATAGATATATTGCTGGTACACTGCTTTTAATCAGATAATTCATAGAAATATCACCGGTGCACTGCTTCCAGTCAGATAATTCATAGATATATCATCGGTGCAGCGCTTCTAGTCAGATAATTCATAGATATATCATCGGTACACTGCTTCTAGTCAAATAATGCATAGATATATCACCGGTACACTGCTTCTAGTCAGATAATTCATAGATATATTGCTGGTACACTGCTTTTAATCAGATAATTCATAGAAATATCACCGGTGCACTGCTTCCAGTCAGATAATTCATAGATATATCACCGGTGCGCCGCTTCTAGTCAGATAATTCATAGATATATCACCGGTACACCGCTTCTAGTCAGATAATTTATACCGCCTATATATTAAAATAAATACTAGTATTGCCAAATTATCAACCTAAAAATGACTCCCAAAACTTCCTCAGACTTCTCTTTTTTGCAGACATATTCAATCAGGCAAATTCTTGTGACGGCTTTTGTCGTTACTTGGGGAATTCGGCTGTCAGGTTATCTGCTCTATAGAATATTGAAAATTGGTGAAGACAAGAGATTTGATGACAAACGGAACAGCTGTGTAAAATTCGGTGCTTTCTGGACATTTCAGGTAGGGTGAGCTTTTAAAGTATCCCAGAGCTCGACCAAACTATATGTTCATCTACCGAGCTGGATCTCACTCGGGTCATAATTGGTTGAAGTCAATTATGATGTTGTATTGTAGGCAATCTGGGTGTACAGTGTAAGCCTGCCTTTTATATTCATCAATGCTCCAGCCAGTGCCACTCGCTCCAATCTGCCCGAACTGGTGAATCTTACATCTGTTACCAACAGCTTCACCGTCCTTGACATTATTGGCTCGGTGGGCTTCGTACTCGGACTCCTGATTGAAACAGTCGCAGATTTTCAGAAATTCTTCTTTAGAAATAATCCAGAAAATAAAGGAAAATGGTGTGCTATTGGTAAGTTTTCTTCGTGGCTACCTTTGCTTCTAGCATTATGTACAAAGTGAAGGTTAAGTAGGCTCACGCAAATAAGCTTTATAAACGTCGAAGATAGGTTTGTTTTTATTTTCGTAAATCCAACCATAGAGAAATTTTTTTCCTTTGGATTTTTTGCTATAATACGACCTGATTACCAAAGGGCTTCAAATACGCACAGGCTTTCTGTGGGGCCCTTGGTAAATAGTGTGCGAGAGGAATTTCTCGAAAAACCAATAGTTTTCCTTCAATGTGATATAACCCAAAACTGGCTCAAGATAGCAAATCTGGCTGACCACAGCGGTTGAATAAACTGATAAGGGAATTCACGCAAGTCTGCAAAGATTGTCAGTTGTTTTCCCATGAATGCCATGCCAGGTTTTGAATTTTATATTTAGAGGTAAATGCTATTACGCAGAGTGATATTCATACGCTGAGAGGGTAAAATATCCAGCGGTCGGTTGGGTTTAAGGTAAAGTAAGTTTATTTTTTAATCTTTGTTCTGCTTTTCTAGGTTTGTGGAGGTATTCTCGACACCCGAACTATTTTGGCGAGTTGATGATTTGGTACTCGATCTTTCTCATATCCTGTAATGTTCTTAGAGATGCCCAGTGGGTGGCTGTACTCGGACCATTATTTATAACAAGCATCTTATTAGGACTCAGTGGAATACCGCTCTTAGAAAAGAAGGACGATGAGAGATATAAAAGGTAAGTGGTTTCTGAGCTACCTTCTCGATGGGGCTCTCTGTTGTAAGCAGAAAGTGTTCTAATGACTCACTCCTGAAACGCTGAATCAAATAAACTCAAAAGGCCAATTTCTGCACCCTTTCTGACAGCTGTTCTGCCATGAAGACACGAAATTATTTTTTAATGATTTCAGTGAATTATCTCTAAGAAACATAAAGAAAAGAGTGATTTTCTACCCTGATGAGTATTTGTGCAGGCTGGTTTACTCGTTGTTTTAGTCAGTATAGTGATTATATGACCAAGTTGAAGTAAATCTCCATGACTGAACAATTAAACCTGAAATATTAAGTTCCTATCTTCCGGCGTAATCAATTCAGCCAAGTGTACTCCAAAATAGGCTAGGCGATTACAGTCTGATCAAAATGCATAGCAGAGCTACAGAACTAGTTTGAAGTCAAGTTTCCTACTCTGATGGCGCTGATAAATGTTGATAAACCTAGTAAATTTAGACTTGAGTTTTAGTAACTGGTACTAAGCCATGGTGTGTCTAATTAGAGCTATCATTTTTTGTAGAAATGCTGACTATTTGGAATATAAGAGATCCACTAGCCCGCTGATTCTCCTACCACCAAGCTGCTATAGAGTGTTACCATCATGCTTAAAATGCTGCGCATGTGCGGAGTATCCCTGCTACAATCATATTGACCAGGAAAACGAGCCCCTAACCGAACCCGTTCCATAACCAGTGTAACATAACTCCAAATATAAATATTATTCTGAGAACACAAGTCCCAGAACTCATTTTTAAATTAACTTTCCAAATTATCTAATTGTCTTTCCACGCTATTAGTAGTTTTTGCCATGCTTGGCTCTCAAATCTGTGATTTCAGTTTATGATTGTACATGATATTGCTACTCTTTTAATCGAAGTCATTAAGGTCGCTGTACCAATCTAATTTGACATATCTATATAGCTGTTATATACAAAATCATTAGTCTTCCAGAAATCAACAATTTTTCTTCATCTAAACTCTGCTTGATGCTATGAGATCAATAGTTTCACGAGATATGCATTTCACTCAAGCTAATTGCGCGCTATCGTTTTGGCTTTTTTCAATTAAATCTATCTAAGGAAATATGTATGTTTGTATTGCATTTGGTCAGGGCCCTGCAGGGAAGCAAGCTTTGTAATGAGGTGCCATTCCATCTTTAGGCCAGTTTTGTTTACCATGTGGACAACATTTTTGCCTAGTGTGTACAAAGAGCACTGCTTTTCGCCGCATGTTCCCATGTCAGGCACATTCAAGTCCACACTATTGTTGCTGTTCGGTTTCATTTGCCTTGTTGGACATTCCTTGTAAGTAGTCACATGACGGTCCCTTAGATTCACTGCAATTGGGTGTTGCTCTGGTGGTGTCGAATCTGCTACATTACCAGCTCTTTACATTTAAATCTATGGAAATAAAAAGGGAAAGGGGATAGCACAATGGCTGGGATGTTTGTCTAAAGGTTTTTATATCCTAGGTTATTCAAGGCTTGATTATGGCTCCCACTGTGAGTGTGAGGGCTTCACATAATTGCTAAGTCTTTTACTCCATCAAAACAAGTCTCCGGCTTGGGAGGTCTGCTAAATAGGTGGCTGCGTAGTACAGTAAACACAACAGAACTACCCACAGCCATAGAGTTATCCTAGGGAGGGATAACTCTATGCCTTAACCGACTTTTCCAAGCTGGGGATTTGCACTGATAACGCTTGTGTCTGCAATGCAAATGTACCATTGTTCTTGGTTTATGGAATATGAGTATGGATCACCTTGCATCTTCTCATATAAATACTGCTTCTAAGGAATAGTTTCAACCATCATGTGTTATTGTTTGCCCACAACAAACTGTGAAATACTCTTCCTTGGAAATACCTCGGTCATTCACATTACAGAATACAAACTAAAAGATGGCACAGAGTCGCCAAACATCTAACCATGTAGATAAACTGAATCGGTCTGGCCTGAAATGATTCAGCTTTATTATAACTTTTTCAGGTTTATATTTACACTCGCAGGTGATTGGCCACCGTTATTGGCGAATGTCAGCCATCATTGGCTGTTCACTGTTTGTGCTGCGACTAGTCAAGCATGCGTTTGCTTTATCATTGTACATTATACTGCCGCAAGCAAAGCAAGTTGGTTGAGTTGACATCTACTTGGAAAGACATAAAGGTTTCGGTAGAAAGTATATTAATAAGCGTATCCGGGCTAACCAAACAGACTCACCATAGGACAATACACTGTCATGTCATGTAAGTATAGCAATGGTAACCAGTAGCAGATGCATTATAAGTCTTCTTTAGTACACAAGTATCACACATTTGACACAAAAACTGCTATTATACTTGAGTTCAAGTATCTTTTAGATGTGTGAGAATCTGAAGTCCTAGAAATTCTGGACCCCTAATTCACTATAGACAGCCGGTATATGAACTGAGCCAGTATATCAGTTTAACTGCGTATTATTATAATTCAGTATCAATCTGTATACTTGAGTGATCAATTATTTCCACTGACATGTGTCAATGACATCTTAAGGAGTATATTCTCCACATGTCATTTGCTATTATACACCAAGATAAAGAAATATGCCCGTTTTGTTGTTTTGCAGATACAGCCTTCGTAAAAATGGCTCTGATTTGCCAGACCACATTGAGGAATCTCAGTCTTTGCATAATATTTTGTAAGTATGGAACCCTGCGCTCTGCTCCAAGTGTGTAAATGTGGGATGAAGGCGTTTTGTGTATACGTTATGCAGCTCCTCTCTTTGATCTATCACCGAAATGCAAAGCTACATTCCAGCTTAGTATTGAGTAATTTAAATTCAAAACTTTGAAACTGGGTTGTCGATCACTTGTCAAGAACTTGACCAGGATGCTCATATATGATCTGAAGGTCCCTCTCGCACATTCATCATGACATCCATATCTACAGTAAAATTGAACTTGAACTAAAATTGACCATTATTAGTAGCCCAACATACCAGGTTAGGAGTCTCATTATTGACACATTTGGGTATTCCAGTAGTCTATTGTACAAAAATGCTAATATGCCTATACCCATTTTTTAAGATTGCAAAAAGTTTTTATCAAATATTTCTTTTTAATCATTGAATCAGCGGGTCAGTGTATAAGCATGCAATATACAAAGTATATTAGTTTAGAAGCATACTCAGATGCTGGCTTATTCAAATTTTATAGTTATGAATAAGCTAAGCCTCCACATTTTATTTTGCCAAAACTCACCAGAAATACAGGTTATAAGACTGATTGACACAGGTGGGGGCTAATCAGTATGCCTACCCCACTAGAGATAATATCAGCACCACACCCCTTCCAACGATACAGTAGCCCAAGAGAAACTCAACAATTGATCAGGTCCAGATTGTGACGTTTAGCAAAGGTGGTCCACCTTAGGTAACCCTTTATATTGGGGTACACCTGGAAACAATCCCCTACCTCTATCTTGAGGATGTTATCCAGGTAGAAGAAAATGACCTTATCATATCATAGTACCAAAAACACATTGGTATCAGCTCTATCTAACATAGCCTATCTGATTGTTGTTGATATACTGTGTACTGCTATAGCAAAACAGTCCCCTCTTCTCAAAACGCTCGGTATATAGAGCTTTTCAGAGACTTGTGTGTAGCCGCTCTGCATTTAAAGCTACCATCAAGATTTATAGTCTGCTAGGTGCCATACAGTTTCTTTTTCGGTCGCGAACATGTTTGCTCTATAATACTTTGCTAAACCGGGATGACCTATCAACAAAGGTTTATTTGCCAATTGTAGTCTAGATCAAGCAATCAAACTATATGGCTCTGTACTCTAGGTGCATATCTACAGTTAGTTACCGAAGTGTCAACAGTTATCAGTCACCATTACACTACTTTGCTGTAATTATGCTAATTTTGATACCATATTTGTTAAAAGCAGCATGTCAATGTTGAAATCCCTGCTTTATTACGTAAAAGATGTTTAAAACAAACTACGCTATATCAACAAGCATAAAACTAGGTATACATAGGGTCTGAGCATACACTGGTTGGTTAGATCAGTAAAGCTGTGGGCACATTGACTGATAGTTATCTATCACTGGCCAGCATGTGTCACACCTGTTAATCTGACCCATCTAGTGCCTCAATCTTCTAATCCCCAAGTATATGATAAGGATAGTTGCTACGACTGTATTTCTACCATAAGGTTAGGTAGGTTAGGTATTGTAACCTCACAGCTATATGCAGAAATATTCAGACTTGAGTGTCTGGATGGTTCACGGTTAGCGTCATAGAACTGGTACTCTAGTACAAGGCAACATCGGTGACAAACTCTTAATGTATCGGGTGCAAAATCTTATCTGGTATTCTTTATCACGCCCTGATTTTAATAAAACAAAAAATGCATTATCCCCCCCCCCCAAGATCAGATGGCCTTTGCAGACTTTGTGGGGCTTTTTGAACCAATGCACACCTAAACATGTACAAAGCTATACACTTTACACCTGTGATGTGATGTGATGTTCAATCTGCTAAAGTAGATAAGTCTAACATAAAGCATTCCTGGCCTGATTTGACTTGTTGTTTTCTCATTTAATTCACACCTTGCCGCTAATTGACTCTTTGATTGAAAAACCTATACTCTTTACTACCACCAGGAAATTATTTAGTTCGAGGTGACATTCTGGGTTTAATTATTATCAAAGATCCAATATTCAAACCAGTGTGGTTGAAAGTCTAATTACCACACAAGTTGCTATGATTTTGAAATGATAGCTTTTCCTGGCTAAAACAAATGTGAAATCATCATCAGCGTAATTATTAGCCCATACCTTTTTATCGAGCCACTCTTGGAAAAGGCAAAAACTGCTTCCGCTTTCATTTTAACTCCATTATTTTCACTCGTACAGGATCTGCATAGTAAATCACACATCAGGGGCATGTAGTGAGACCATATCAATCTGTAGTATAAACATGCAGGGAGAAACGTTACTATACATACAGGAAAAACTCAGGTTTACTTTGTGAGGGTGAGTCGGCCCCACTTAGAAGGTGTTAAGGAATGATTAAGGCTAATGGTGTTAATTTCTTTACTTTCTGACCGCGTGCTCTACCCCCTTTCAGCTGGCATGTGGTGTTAAATCGCATGTCATCTTGGATCAAGTGGATAGGCGATAGCCCTGGCGCAAGGAATTAGCACCATTTTGTATTTTTAGAGCTGCCACTTGACTAAACTCTATTAGTGGCTCAGTGTGTAGTGTTAATGCTATGTAAGTGTTGGCATTACTCCTGTGATAATTCTATAAAAATGTCATGCAGAATATATGGTCTCTACATTCGGGTGTCTAAATAATGCTACAAGACATACCGGCCCAGTGCCCACACTGGCTAAACATGAAATCCTGACCTTGGGTCCCTCTTCAATCAGTAGAATCTCAATTCAAAAAAACTCATTGTCTAAGCCCCAATTCAAGGGAACCTAACACTTATGGAATGAAAAGGATAATAGGATTTAATTGAACTTCGACTAAAAATTTTCTTTGTCATAGCTCAGGAGCGATCTAAGATTGCACGATCTTCCTGTCACGACGATTGACTTTTCTGGAATTCAACCCCAATACTCACCGCGTGTGAGTCATATGTATTCTGGGCCGACTACTCCCATTCTACCATTAAGCACAACCCTTAATAAAAAATATTCATTTTATACCGATAGCTCAACTTAAAACTTATTTATCCTACCCATTATAAAGACGATTCACAATGAGTCCAACTTGGGTTTAAGTCTTGTTAGAGTTGATTTCTGTTTCATAGGATTCTATGCAACCCTAAAATTTCCGTGTCACTCATTTGCATGAATGCCTAGAAAGAATTTGCTGGGTGATAGATTGTTGATTAAATTGTGGCTAATTAATGTAATTTAGATTTTTGGCACCATGTTGCATGTCATTAGTAAAAAGTATTAATTATTCCATTTAGGAATTCTCTTTCTCATAGTAAATTAACAAATGGTGAATGGTCACACTGAATGTATATTTTCTCAAGCGTGGCCCGTTTGTCAATTGCTGTGATGACTGCATCGACCATCACTCAAGAAAAGATACTAACAGACCACCGGATAGCAGTGCTCAATCTTTGATGCAGGTCACTATTGACATTTATATGATTTGTGATTTCTCATCAATGATGTATCAGGACACCTTGGAACACCTGTTGAGTGTCCTCGTTGAGTTGTCCCAGCAGAATAGCTTAATAAAATTCACTGACTTGAATTGCATCATGTCATTAGTGGATAAGTCTTTTCCTTTTCACCTGAAGAGCCTGGCATCATGAGTAAGCAGTTATGAAAAGACACTCCGACCTTTTGACATATCTCAAGTAATTGAGCTGTCTTTTAGCTTTTTCCTGAGTTTGTACATGAACAATAATGTCACTCGGTTGGTAAAATTGGCGAGTCATGCAATTGCAAACAGGTCTACGCCCGTACGGTTTGCAATTGCATGACTCGCCA
>Ga0224501_10001682_pt1 | contig 17202 bp, 10 predicted proteins | sample SF_Oct11_sed_USG_4_FD_169105 | JGI IMG/M metagenome (GOLD analysis project Ga0224501, IMG submission 169105) | Sediment microbial communities from San Francisco Bay, California, United States - SF_Oct11_sed_USGS_8_1 | ecosystem: Environmental > Aquatic > Marine > Sediment | place: USA... | reverse complement strand
CAGATTAAGATTTTAGATTAGCGAAGATAGGTGGAGACTAAAATCCAAATTTGTCTTCAACAAGCTAATAAATAATATCAACATATAAGCTTACCCGAGAATCCCGAGATGATAGATAGCACTTTGACCTCATACACACACGCGCGCGCGCACACACACACACACATATATATAGTGTCGAAAAGCTAATTATGTGACTCATACTCGGAAAGTGGTTATGCATTTTGACTGTTCCCATATATCGCCAGATCACGTGACTCATATCTTCTAGATGTTTCTACCATTCCTTGATTCTTTGACATGTAGGAAATGGGAAAAAGAGAGAAATGAAAAAAGAAAAGCAGAAGCTCAGAAGCACATCCCCCAACCTCTGAAAAATGAGTGAGTAAGGATACCCCAGCACCTGTTTGGCTTTATATCTGTTAGGTATATATCTGTTAGGTTTATATCTGTTACGGGACAGCTCAATGACTAGGCTCCGGATCAAAAGATCTGGATTGCCCACTGTGAGGATGGGCTCGTCCCAGCTTCTACCGCTTCATCGAGCCTCAGTTTAGGAGATTCGTTGAATATGATGGCCGAGTGCCAAAGTATAACATTATAAAAACTGGTTTTTATTGTCAATAATCTGCTTATTTCAGATATTGCGCCCACTCATATAGTTCTCCTGGGCAGTTCCGATAGCATGTCCCAACAATCTAGTCCTTCGGGGCCCGCGTATGCAGTTGTTACTCTCACTCTTTTAGTGGGCAGACACTGACAGCGGTTTGTAAGAAAATTGGTGGACTGCTAGAGTACACAAACTTCCCGGAGAATTACCCCGACAAAAAGGTGAAGCCAACTGATCCGCTTAGCGAGCTCAAGGTGGAAATGGCCAAACTATCTGAAGAGATGAAGAAAAGTCCAGGAATGCTCGCTGGATTCATGCCTGACCAGAATGCTCTACTCTCCCCTTCTGAGAAGGAGGAGGAAAAAGAAGACAACTCAGCTCCCGAGCCTGGGGAGGAGGTAGAGAGTGATGATGAAGAGTTCCTGGCTGAGGGATTGGAGTGAGTATCCGTTGAGTTATAGGGGAGGATAACTCTATGTGGGTATCCGTTGCACTCAGAGTCTAGAGTTAGCACACTGTTCAACGTGGCACGGTTAGAAAGATTTGTTGGCTTAATAGGTGGTGTGAAGATACAGATCATGGTGGTATGTGAAATCTCTTCTACTTCAGGCCAGTTCTGTCAGCTTTTGGTGCAGCCTTCATTCGACAATACTAGTTATGTGGTGCAACAGATAAGTCACCCCGATTTCAACCCAGCGCACTCATGCCAAGCTGGGTGAAATAGGGAATTCAGTCAATCAGTCAAACATATTTTCGATTCAGTCAATTCATCAATGTGGCTGCATATCATATTTTGATAACCCTATAGCTCACCTCTGGTCATGTCAGACTCCACTTGTGAGTACGAGCTCCTTCCATTATTCTTGGTTTCTACCACCCCACAACCAAAGCTCAGGATTGTAGGAGGTCTGACCATGTGTCCACATAGACTGAGATAATTTTTTGGTTTGTATTTCTTACAGACGATCCTCTTTACCTGAAATCTCTGACCTGGACAGAGTACTGATGCTGTCACAGAGTCTGGCTACATATGTCACAAGATTCCCTGCCGCTCACAGAGAGAGATTCTATACTCGAATTATCAATGATACAACCAACTGGCTTAGTGCCATATTTAGGTGAGGTGGTCATTTCATGAAGATTTCTTCCATAGAGTATATATGTCTATGGATGTGCTGAGAGGGTTTTGTGAAATAAATTATTCTTGTATACATTTATTGCTCTTCGGTTAGGTTTCTGCAGTCTCTGTGTTCAAACGCTATCTTCATAGGTGAACAACGAAAAAAGCTATGAAGATGGTTCTTGTACTACTACAATTTTTATTTCCACATATAGGATTGTTGGTTGGCCGCTGTACCTCCTTGGGCGCGTAAAACAAACACTTCATGTCAAATTTTATTCGGGTGTGCTATTTATGACGGAGGTACCCCCCATACGATGGAATCCAACTGGAGGATATGGCAGAATCGTTAACACAAACATTAGTATAACACGTAAACTATGCAATTTGTTGTATCGATATATGAATTTGTCTCTTAATACAGCAGTGTCACATTCATAAGATCGTCTAGTGGGATAGTAATTTGGCACCTTACATGCTTTACTCGATCTGCTTTGAATTAAATTTTAACATAAATCAACTCGGTTTTAGGATAAAGGATTCCGTGGCCATGTATACAGAGGAGCCAATTGATGGTCTGGTGAAGGTAGCACGATTGGCCATCGCATCCAAATACCCTGACTATCTGGAAAAAGGATTCGATAGTCTCTACTCAAAGCCCCCTGTTATTTATATTAGTGAAGCGAGCGAACAGGGCCTTGGACAGGCTCTTTGCATGGCGGTAAGTTAAAATTGCTCGAGTTTATACGTAGCTGGCTCGTCGAAGGAGTTCCTCAAGAAGATGCAATCAATAAAAACCATCTGGCTTCATCCGGGACGGTCCTGGGTCCAAACAGATTTCTATCACCCTAATTTTTCACTCTATTGGGGATTTCCATCATTCTATCATCCATATGCCATTTTGTGTCCTTACATCTGGAGGGTTCGTTGACATACAAATGATGTTTGAGCGGTCCACTTGAATATTCTAGGTCTCATTGGCTGTCATCTGGCTCGCTCCAAATGTAGTATTTTAGAGAGAGATTAGTTGACAAGCTACCACATATAGACCAAGCAAATATGTCACCCTCTCTGGTGCCACTTCAGGTGTAAAATTATCATATAGTAGGGATACTATCCATGTGGAATAAAATGGTTTTATTTTTGTATGGAAAATCTATTCAGAGCCCTGAACTGCTTCAGTAATTGCGATTTCATCTTTTCAGCTTGGGTTGCCCGAATCATGTATATGTGTTGTGCCATGCAAGAACCCAGAGCCCGGTCAAGTCCACAAGATGGTAAGTAATACAATAAGTTCTACCACTTTAATTGTAATATAGGTTTGTCGGAACACCAGCTGTATCAAGGGTGCGGGCACATGAAGTCGACCCTCGTACCCAACCACTCATTGGTATAAAAACTGTCCATTGCCCACAATGTGAGCAGTTACTGCCCCATTATGGGAAAATATTGAAAATCATTGCCAAGTTCAATACAAGTGAAATCCTTCCCTTCTGAACATTTGTATGTGGACTTTTTTTAGGATGGTGATGCTTTTGAATCTCTAGTAACAGAACATATGTCATCCACTCGGGAACCTGTGCTGCTCATAGCTCACGCAAGTAAGTTTCAGTCCATTTTAGCTATTGTAAGAAACTGGAACGGAAAAACAGAACAGTCGCTCTGTTGATCAATAGCCCAACGATCTTATGGGCCGTGCTCATCTGTGAATGATGATGCTTTCATTGGTTAATGCTTTTACAGGTACACCTCTAATTGGTCAGCTAGATCCACTGCAGAAACTGAAAAATGTTTGTAAAGCCAAGGATATCTGGATACATGTTTCTGGGTTAGTATTTTCTAGAGAATGACCCAAGATACTGAAATTACTGTTACACAGTTTTACCTAAGATTCTGATATGATTTGTAAATATTAATCTCACTTCAAGGTTTTGACAGTTTGGGGATCCAGGTCCAAATATATCTACCTCAAGTGTTTTAACAAATAAGGACTGATAATGGGTTAAATTTGACTAAAAAATCAACAATGATTATTTAATTTGACTGAAACGCGTGTGTGAAGACATGCGTGTGTAGACGATCATGATGTGTGATTGTTTGACCAATCTAATCAACGCTGTATGAGCCAGAAGGTTTTCATTGGTCACATATTTGTCATTGGATGACCTGGTGTGCAGTATAACTCTTGTATCTGAAGGTGTTTTCAGTTTGGCTTTTAACTGCCTTGTCTCTCCAGACTGAACTTGGCAACCCTGTGTCTGATGGGAATCCCCACTACGATGGTACCGGTGAGAACATGTGACAGCTGCACTCTGGATATTGAAAAATGGTTTGGCTTCCTCGGCTGCTCGGCTATAACATTCTATAGACAGGAGGCTCAGGACCTCGCCAGGAAGCTGGGCATGATACGCGAGGCCAGGGATCGTCGCCTCACATGTTTCCCTCTGTGGGTGGCCCTGCAGGCTGTCGGTGCTGATGGACTGACAGACAGAGTAAAAGCAGCCGTGAAAATGGTAAGTGGTGGCAAACGTGGAAATCATAGGAGAACAATATCAGTTGTCCTTCATCAGACTTGTTATGTTCAGATAGTGTCAGAGGGTCTGTGAAGCAACTGAAACATTTGGCAAAAGGAGTGTAATCTGAGGTCGAAAAGCGCTGTACTATCTTTGAACTAATAAACTTCAAATATTCTGAAAACGCATGGCAATTATATTTGTTAGCATTTGCGGAGTAATTGTATTTTATCATTACAGAGTGAAATCCTGGTGGATAACTTCTCCAAAATAATGACAGTATCAATTCTGGTGAGTGGCCTAACAATCTTGATCTATCAGCTCGAAGGTGGTAGGAAAAGCGGGATAAATATGAACAGTGATGTCCCATTTAAAATACCTCAAAAATAAATTTAAAATTCACTCAATCTACGATTCCGCCAATTCAGTTAAAAAATTAGGTAGACAATCTTGAGAATAGAGGCTGTTAATCTCCCATGTTTTGGAAGGGGTTCGCGGGGAAACGTATAATGTAATCTGTGGGCAATGTTTTCATGCATGGATGTTCTAAATGTTTATGCTAGATTATTGTTTGCTTACTGTATAACTCGGTGCTGGTTGCTTTACATGCTGTGGTGTTGGGTTTCAGAACAAAAAACCACCGCCTAAAAAGGAAAATGAGAAAGTGTCCACTGGACTGGGAGAAATAATTGGAAAAGTCATATCTACAATAGTAAGTAGTGATCGCGCTAACTCCAATAGTACGTGGTTGGTTGTGCTCGTATCCCTCTGTTTGTGATCTTCCCTTGCTCACTCACTGTCTGACATAGATAATGACATCTACATCTTGATTGTAGTTGATATTTGAGATGGCTACACCAGTTGTCATATTCAAATACGGCAAGTCGCGAGAGTTGCCTCCCCCAGGTAAATGCATTGGGATGATGGTGGGGACATAGTTAACTGCGAGATCATTTGACCCTGGCAAGGATATGCGAACGATAGCCCACTGGAATGCCCATACAATTCCAATGGCAATGCTGATAAGGCCAGCCAAGGAAAAAACTACGTCAATTGATTAAGTTCGGTAATGGCGTTCTTTCCGGTAAAAAAAATTCCTAGTTGGCGGAGTTTCATAACCCACTACGGAACCGTAACTTACGCGATTCCATCTACTAACGTATAATGACTTGCTCGGTGAGTCGTTCGCTCAGAAAATTGATCACAAGTTCTGGATTGGATTGATTCAGTGCATAATATGGGTACAAATATATCTGGTATATTAGTTCATAATATCAGTGATAGCCTTCAGACTGCGGCGGACCTATTTGATTGAACTAGAAAAAGTATTAGGTATCATTGCACAGAATTTTAAAGAAATTTCACACAAACGCACTGTAACTCGTATCGATTTGCGTGCCAATGACATCAACTCGGGGCCATTTTTCATTTATGTATACGGAAATGCAACTCCACAAACTCTCTATTATACTAAAATGGTCAATTTGCAAATAAAGCGCTGTATGTCTTAGTTTCATTTACCAAATCGGTATAGCGCTCAGGAGCATATCTGTAGCTTTGCAGACTGTTTTAGACCTACATGATATATTGAAATATATGAGCCAAAATCTCATTGGCTGGTTTTGGATAGCAAACTTACTCACCAGCCAACCATAAATTGCCTCTCACGTCATGTAATGCTTTATAGAGGTTGCCCCGTATGCTCAGGATGCAGCTCCCACCAAGGAGGACAATGAGGAGGCCAGATTAGGCAGATATTATGATTCTCTCAATGTGTGGGTAAGTACTTGACTAGCTACTAGCTACTTTTCCTCAGTCATTTCGAGCATCAATGTGGTAAGACTCATTATATATCCAATAGACCCAACTCTTTTTCCATATGCATGACAACGAAGCTTACATTAGGTTTTGGGGGGCCTGCAGGTAAACGGAAAGGTTATTTTGTCCTTTTGAATGGGAAATTCGTATTAACAATTTGGTTTTTTGATAAGAGACGATAGCAAATGCCCTTGAATTGAGGCTTCATAATAGGATCACCATGAAAAATATAACACCAGTAGCGTGTTAGTATCCCCTAGTATCCCCTACTCAGTTTGCTCACTGTCACTTGATTGTCCATTCCCTCGCTCGTTCGCTCCGATCATGGTGGCGATAACACCATTGGTCTTTCTGTTATCTCTTACTTATTTGTGACTTGATTATTCTCCTTACTTGCAGTTGATAGAAACAGTAAAACGAGAGTGTCCGCGGGTCCACCTGGAGCCAATCACACTAGATGGGTATGGCACTGCTATCAAGTTCAGTCCGCTGGAGCACACAGAACTAGGAACTACTCTGGAGGATGTGGAGCAGTTTGTCACTGTGGCCAAAAGACAATTGGTGAGCATCATGGCTTCGCTATTACTCTTCACTCGTACCTGTTGCTGAAATTTTCCTAGGTAATCTTTTGAACAATGGATTTCCCGTGACTTGTGATCCATAGACATGCTATTTTCACAGGCGTTTTCTATAAGATAGGTTACTCTGTGAGCAAACTGGTACGGAAGATATTATAAAAGCATTCCAATGGGATCTCGGGAAGTAACGCCCCTGGCAGCTTGCTGCAGGAGTGTTCTTGTCGGCAAACCTAAGCAGCCTGCAGCTTGAGGCAAGATGACTGGGGAGGGGCGGGGGTTGTCATATCATACTGCACTTATGCCATAAGGTACCTGAGTGCGTCGTCACACACATAACCGCTCGAACTATTTGCATTCGTTTCAATTTTCTTCGAGAGAAAAAAGAAGAGATTCTAAGACTTGAGAATGATCTTGAGACTAAAAGTGAGTGAACATTATCGTTAGACATGAGTCAACTCCAGACGCCTAATATTGTAGAGTATTATGGACGCGACTGTCAGTCACAGAGAGTCTTTTATCAATGTGGTGGAGGCGCAGGATAACTTAAGATACATAGAACTGCCTGGCTGGGCGGGCATCGGCGCTGTACAGTGAGTATTTATAACCATCTGCATGGCATCCATCTGTATTGAGAGATGATGATGCAGCTTCAGGCGCAGGTGCAACCGCATGACCTGGTCCGGCTTTTGTTAGGGCCAAATCCACATTGCTGGGCTGGGGTTAACCTACGCTAGTTCTACACATCGCCCCACCGAGAATGCAGCTACTCTTAGGAAATGGGAAAGGTGGAACAGCAATGGAATGAGCTTGATTCAAATCCCCTGGTTGGGTGTCTCACTCACTAAACTGCTGTGATCCAGAGCCGCATTCATGATATACGAGTTACAGACTTTCCAAAAGTCATGCCAAGGAAAATCCCTACACCAACAGCCTTTCTATTGTGCGTGTTGTTTTCAATCCACTTGCTCCTCTCATTAAAGTGTCTTCTGACCTCTTCTCTTTAAGCGCATTTCCTGGAATTCTTTAAGGAATGCATACTAAATAGTATCATGTATGATTGGTTCCACCTATCAAACTGTCAGTTTGGTATACAATCGTTGATTTTGTCTTTTCAGATACATACCGTCCGATTGGCTGGACCAGCTGAACGAACTCCCTGATAAAGGCAAAGCCGAGGTCAACAAGATCAACGCCGAGCTCGTTCACCAGCTCAAGGCCAATGACTCCGCCTTCTCTTTGGGGTGTGCAGGTGATGGCCTAGCCTGCGCACGGTTTGGTCTGATTACACAGGATACTGATATGGAGGAACTGCTCGGACTTGTCTACTCTACTGGAAAGGAGATCGAGGAGTCATCTCGTGTAAGTCTCTGTCTTCCTCGTGTGTCTTCTGGCGCAGGTCAGTAGGAAGGCCAATACTGACCTAACGAATCATTCACAGCGTTTTTTCCAGCATTCCATTAGGGAACTTTCTGTTTCCACCCATGTGTCCCATAAAGAAAGTTGGGATCCGCCTCTGACGAGGGTCGAAGGCAAAATAGCTCCTGATCGGAAGCCTATTATAGTATCCTCTAATGCGAAGTCCTTCCAGTGAATGACCCCTGATTCTGCGTTTCCCGGGTTAGTAATACGGCCTCTCGTCTTCTTTATTGTTGGTCCGTGCTTTTGGGTATGATTCACAGAGCATCAACATTTCCAGTGCTGCTCGGTTTTGGTAGAATTGTTCACAAACTGGCAACTGATGCTCCCAGTGCTGGCAATGTCTGTTTCTTTCCAGCCAAGCACTACTGTCCCTCTACACGCTCTATGATGGTAATCTGTGGCGTTGCTGAATTGCACCGCATGGCCGAGTTACAATCGCGAGAAGGTGCCAAAACCTGAGAGAAGATGTTGTGTTCCCAAGAAATAGGTTTGGCCCCGCTTTTTCAGTCACTGGTTGACTTTTTAGTTCACGGAACAGATGGCCGAGTTAGTGCTGCAAGGTATCCAAGCGGCTAACCAGGATCTCGTCAAAGAGAATGAGAACAGATTGATGCAAGAGGTAAACTCCTGTCCTAGCATGCGTGATAATGCAGAGGATCTAGGCTGGTGGGGACGTAGTGGGCACCAAACCATATTCCCTCGATCGATTGCCAGTTATGCTTTGCCGTTTGGCTTTTTTGACTGAGTTCAGAGAAGATTCACTTGACTGGAGGATCATATCTCAAGTCCCTAATAGCATGTTAATACATTAGGTGGCATCATGATAAAACCGGCCATCCGTATATGTGCTAGTTGGGTAGCGCATTTTGCCATGATATGCCTTGGACCTACCAATGACCGGATCAAACAACTGCACCTAGTGAAAGTCCACCTTTAGATCAGTATGATGAGCTGATGAGTATTGTCACCTCAACACATTTGAATGTGAAAGGAATGGAGTGGTTGAAATGATTGGCTCATGTTGAGTACTGGGTTCGAGGGTTAGAATACAAAATGGTCAATGACGGTGGCCTGTTAACCATTGAGCAAACTGTGTGACCATCAACCGGGAATCATAATGTGGAGAAAATGAAAAGCATTGTTGAATGAAATATAATCCGTGGGTCAGTCATGAAATAGTAAAGACTGCTTGCCATTGACTAGAGTTCACTGTGTATTTGACAACTGCTAGCTGGCCATGCCTAGTAGTAACTTAGACATGCTGGCGTGTACTGCGTGTGAGTTCTAACAGTTCGTAGCCTAGATATATCACTGTTTCATTTTGGGCCTAAAACAAAATCAATACAATAAGGTGAACTCACTTGGCTGAAGACAAATAACCCTATGCGGTTGGTAGGTCAATAGTAAATTTCCAGGTAGTGATCGCTGTTTGCCTTTCGATCTCCTGTTTGCTTTTCAGTTTTGGATTTTGTTGTTGTTGGTTTGGAATCGATGCGCAATTGATCAGACTGTCATTTAGTGGTATGTCCGGTAACACTTAACCTTCATACGGCAACAGTTTGGTGTATGTTTAAAAAGCTTTCCATCAGCAATCTCCAGCCGGATAGTGTTTGCCCAGTCTACCCACGCCTCTCTTCAATGCCGCTTTGCAAAGAACATCTTGTTGATCAATGGTATTGAAGATCACTGATGGAAGCTATCTGCAAATTCCTATGTATGCATAAGTTGGACAACTTCAAGATTCTTCATTGCATTGTGAGAGCATTCGTTCCTCAGATACACTTTGAGTTACAAGCTAATTCAATATCCACTCTTCTGTAGTTTTCAATTGGCCGCATGCAGTTGTTAGACTCTTGAGGCAAGACAATGGAATTTTTTATATTGCCCATATGCTCAGCTGTTATATTCACTGATCAGTCTCAGTCACTTCATAAATCACTGAGGTCTGAACTATTGGACAAGATCAGTCTGTGGCTGTTAAATATCAGCCTCTCCCTTCTCGTTAAGAGTACCTGAGCGCTCAGCGGATTATGTGTAAACATCGTAGCATCGGGCCAGCAAGCCTGATTACCTAGAATGCTGAAACCCAGCAAATCCCCAGAGAGGAACTGCAACCTCAGTGGAAGCAGTTCTCAACGCTTAACACCTAATAGTAGAGTAGCTTCAGACAGGAAAAAAGAATTGCAGTCATTTTGTTTTGTTTCAGGGTGTGCTCAGGCAGGTTCCTTTGGTTGGCTCTCTGGTTAACTGGTGGTCACCACCGCCGAAAGAAGTCACAACTACCAAGGGAAGAGCGTTCAACCTTACATCAGGTGTGAAACAAAACTTTAGTTTGGCACTTTTATATGATTTTGATGAAATGGGTACATCCTATCTAGCAGGCTTCCTTGGCTTGTTTTGGAGAGGTAGGAGCTGTGTATTATGTGGCCAACTTATTCACAGCTTGATTCCGGTTTGACTAGGAACTAATGATCTCAAGCCAAGCTCTCTGTCCCACTGTCCCAACCAGCATCATGGCTACTTACAAAGCTACATCCCATCTTATGCTCCAAGAACTTGTATATTGTTGGTTCTGTTGGTCCAATGTAAGTACATGCTTGCTCAAGAAAAACTACCTTCACTTTGCCGGAAACACTCGATAATGAGTAACTTACCTTCCAGGTCAAATAAAGAGTACAGAGGAAACTTACAAGAACCGCATGCAAATACAGGAACCAGGTCTACTTACACCACGTCGACAGACGCCACTAAAACAGATTCTCAAATCTCCTAACACTCCCAGCACTTCTGAAACTCGCGCCCTGGCTCCAGACGGCCCAGTAACACCCACCAATGTGAGTCCTGGTGATATGACTACCGAATCTGCGTCTTCAAGCGAACAAAGTAAGTTTGCTCTTGCACAAACCTCTGATGACAATCCTTACCAGTTTATGCAGACTATTTTATTTGGTATTATTGATGTGACCTAATTTGTAAGCTAGTACGATAGAGTCAAAGGCTGAAAGTTTTATTAATTACAGGTACCTCCCCTTCCTCCTCAGAAGCTTCCGTGAGCGATTCCACTTCACAAGCGAGTCCCGTGACAGGAAGTGACCAATCTACCGACTCCTCCCCCAGAGGTATGATTCCACGGAATAAAAGGAATGCTTGTCGTGAACATGTTTTATTGGTTAAATTGGCAGATGTGTTCGCTGTTGGAAAAATAATTACATGAAGTGTCTTTGGCACAGCTGTGAGGTAAATTTACAAGATCTTTGTGATATCTTTTCAGCTTAACTGCGGTTGATGAATCCACGAACAAGGGTAATAATGCCAAGTGACACAGATGAGACAGTCAACAAAATGGAGCAGAACATACGAGAAGTTGGTTTGGAAGCCGTGCGAGTAAACCCAAATATCCCCCTAACTTATTCTTTCATGTCAAATAATGTTTGAGGCGGTGTAAACCGGTTCTGACCAGACATTCCATGGTGTATACAATAACTAGTTACTAAGTCTACATTATCAATAAATTATTTATTTCTGGCTTGTTTCTGTCCTGATACCCGAACCGTATGATGGCATTCGTAGCCGTGTTGTGATCTTAGATTTCTCTTAGATTTCCGAGTACATTGCTACTCGGCTGTGACCAAAGTGAATAATCCAAACACACTCTTGTATGCATTCTTAATAATCTGATCGAACATGATATGTTATGCGCTAAACGCTATGCTCCTCGTGGGAACATGGTAGCTAGTGATACTATGATAGACAGTACATACAGAAAGAAGAAACCACGATCGAGCACTAAAGCCACTGCTCGCCACTCTCCGCGAATCTTATCCAGACCTTCCTCAGCCTTTTGTTTGTAGAGCAGAGTTTTAATGATTCGCCGAATCTCCTTTACATCTGTCTCTAGATTCTGGTAGAGATGTAACGGAGACATATCTGGTGAGAGCTCGGGCTGCTGGCCGCCCGTGTGATTGTTATTCGGCCCTTGAAGCTTACAAGTACATTGATGGTCATTATCACCCAACTCCTTCACTTGGTACTTGTTGTATTTAAGTTCCTTGATGCGCATTTTTTTGAATTCTTTTTGTAGCTTAGGATCAGTGGTTTTAAGCGTTTCGTATAGCGGTGGTTTCTCCTTAGGTACATAGTTGGTCATGCAGACTAATCGCGCCATCCCAACCAATACAACCTGGAAAATAGATATCTCAAAGTCACTTTTGGTTTCATTCTCTAGGACTAAAGATGCTATTAGTTATAAAAATCGCATTCAGCTTGTTTTATCAACTGTCGGATTGTGAAGATGTGAAACAAAAGACCAACTAAAGTGTTGTTTGTGGCTGTGGTCGTTTGTAAAGCTACATAATCACCTGACTAACTTGGCACACAGTTTTCGCTTATACCTATAGTGGCTGGCGAGTCAACGAGGAGAAATTGTCAAACTCGGGTTTTTGGGTAAGTTATAGTAATACTTTTTGACTTCACTCAAGGAGTTTTTTTGTTTCTACTCATACTCCACATTATTACTGCCTGTGTGGGGGGTCACAGTTTGTTCGCTGATATAAACAGAGAAACGTTGGAGCTCAGGATCAAGTTAAATTTCTACGCTTTTGCTGTCACCATCATTGACTTTTCTGGGATTCAAACCCACAATGTGCTGCACACAATTCAGGTACCCGCAAATGCTCCCTTTGCTCAACAGTCTATTTAAAAAAAATTCATGACATCAAATGATAGGCGCCAGTCATCGGTGATGCATGCTCAAATGAGAAAGTCAGCCTGCATCCTGTTCCCGTGAAAGCAAATAATGGCAAGGCTCGATACGCTGATAACCATTCATGGGCTTATTGATTGGCATCAAATTGTTGTGTGCGTGTTTGAATATGTGTCCAGCCGTGGCATGGCTTTCAGTGATGTCATTATACCCAACTAGGCCTCCTACACACCGAAGACTCTATGCCAGATCAGTTGATTTTATGTCACAGGCCAGATAGCCCAAATTTATGTTCATGAATTGCTACCTAGCTGAAAGACTTGTATGATATTACAAATTGTAGATCTGAGAATACATGTGCAATTCGAGTGAACTGAGTTCGATTCTCATAATGGTGGTGACGGAACGAGTACCCGACCACATTTCCCTCCATAACCAAACCATAACCACGGAGAAAATTTCAGACATCCGGAACAGAAATGATAGGATGCAGCATAGTGGGAAATCTGAGCCCTAACTTTATAAAAGCTGGTTTTCTTCGCCGTACAAAACAACTTTCCCACTGCAATAAATTGCTTCTCAGCTTCATCACAAGTATGACATATGACCGGATGCACGTATAAAAATACATACCCTCTTGACCCAACTTGGCACCCGATTTTTTCTCGGACCTCGGAAGTACAGGTGGATGACTATCACCGCCAGGAATGTGGACAGTGTTATCATGATCATGTTGAGGCAGTAGTATGCACCTGTAATGCGAGAACCCATATAACTTCTCCCCCACTACTTTCTCCTAATCACAAATATAGATAACTGTTGTCTGCGGTGAAAAACTTCTATAGTTTGATCAACATACTTTTTTAAGGGCATAATTGAGCAACGCACTCTGCACAGATTGCGTTTTTAAAGTGTTATAGCCACTCGGGAGCAATGGAACTGTAGTAAGAAACTCAGCAAAGAATGTTAATCGGTAGAAAGTCAAAAACATATCCCTTCACCACAATGTCCCTGATGGAGATGCATACACCTTTTGAGGAAAAATATTTATATTCTAGCTAGTTGGACTATGTCAGTAGAGCGGGTTACGACCAAACACAGCGGTGCGTTGAAGTGTGTTAAATATTCGAAAGGTTACCACACGCTATGGGTTCGAGTCCAGCTGTTCTCTTTGTAATCTAAGAGTTGGTTCAGTCACCGCCTTGGCATGGATGTGTGTACAGGTAGAAGAACACGCTAACAGTAGGAGAAAGGGAAAATTATGTTTTAAAGCATAGCAAGACATTGCGCCGAGCATGCTGCCTAAGAATAGTTGTCGTTGGCGGTGAGCACTTCTGCATTGTTGCTGAGCACTGCGCTGTCGTTCCACCACAAACCTGTGAAAGATTGCGTAAAGTACTGGTATCCAGTTAAAGACACAATCGAGTGAAAAGAACAAGACCTGTGCCGTAGCCACACTGTCAGACCAAATGTGGTTGTATTTGGAATCGTCCCTCCTGATAGGTACTTTTGTACAACATACGCATGCACAGACAACATGCAGATTGCGCCAAAGGTTTTGTTGAAAAGGGGGGATAGGAATCAGTAGTAGGCGTGTTTTGGAAGGTCCAATTCAAAAATCTCCCCATGCTTTTTGTTTGGTGAAGAACCAACTTGATACATACACTAAAGTTAGAAAGTGCAAAAGGACAGACCGTTAAGGTCAAGGACAATCAAGCGGTTGACCGTGCATACAGAATAGGGAAGGGGAAGCGTTGTTAGACAGACAGGCATGGAGCGCTAAACTTACACGCGATTAAATGTATACTCTATATGAGACACTCTATATGAAAAGCTATATGTTCTATACGAGAAGCTATTATATAATGAAGGTAAGTACAGTACCTATCAGGGGGATATTGGATGCGGCAGGTGGCGTCGAATCAGCTAAGAGTAGCAACAACACAAAAAATGCCACAAATATGTTGATACCTACAAAACAGAGTTGGAATGACAGTGCGTCTGGGCAGGCCCCGGTTAGAAACTCTACGTTACCTATAAGTGGGATCGATGCGGCCGCTGGTGGCGTATTATCAGTTAATAGCAATAACAGGAGGAAAAAAGCCACAAATATATTCATCCCTACAAAAGATGAAATAAAGCATTAATCGTTAGCGCGTGGCGGGGCGGGAAAGTATAAAATAACTAGCTGAGCGGCAGCAGCGGTTCTCACTAGTATATCTACATACAATTTGTATGAATATAGAAAAGAGGAAGACTACAAATAGGCTCCTTACCAAGTTGCATTTTGGCAGCAGATTCTGGCGGTAACCAGAATAGCACCATGGTTAGCAGGGACAGCAGCACACATGGTAATATCAGTATGTAACTGTAAAACGCCACCTACAAGTAAGTGAAAACTGATAATCACTACTAATTAACTTAGACTCACCCAGTTGCATCTTAGCTGGAGACTCAGGTGGCAACCAGAATAGCACCATGGTTAGTAAAGACAGCAGCACACATGGTAATATCAGTATATAACTGTAAAACGCCACCTGTCAAATATAAGCCTTAGTTAGTAATGGCGGGTGTCTGACTAACGAATCATGCAGACAATGTGTAAAATGTTGTAGTTCTCACGAAGAAAGAAATAGATTTAATGTAATTTCTGAGTGAATGATGGTATTCATTTGAGCTCGCAGCAGTAGGAATTTTTTTTATAATGTCATGCACTAGCTAACCAATAGAGGTAGGTATTTTACTAAGATAACCATGCAAAAATATAAGAGGAATAGTATAATAATACAACATACAACAATTTAATGTAATACGAATAATACATTATAAAACAATATAACACAGTTTAATCTAATATAATATAATTTTACATAAACATATATTATAATATGCAATAAAAATGTAATATAATATGCTCTTTGTCTGCTGCTTAACAGGGCTAATTCATGTATACCTCCGAGTATGTGACACGTGTGTATGTTATCCAGCCTGGGAACCCGTATAGCTTTATATCATGTCCGGTCTGCAGTAAGCTCCCAAGCCAAAATTACCATAAAGGGATTCCCTTAATAGAATTATGGGAATTGGCTTACCAATTTCTGTCACTCACAGTATAACGAAGGCCTTCACACCGCGCTATCCATACATTATACCTCAATCATTAAAATGTACGGATGGGATTGAAGTTATGCCAATGGTGGATATCACACAAGACTACATGAGGACCAGTAGTCTCTGGCTCAACTCCCAGTTGGGATACCACTACGTAGTTCACCCTCAACGGATGCTGATCGCGGCGTTAAATGAAGCGAAGCGGGTCTATTCGTAATGCAATCTTGCCTATGGGGCACACAGGGGTGATACGCCCTGAGAAGCTCTGAGTGAATGACTGCTCTACTCTTTATAATACTTGGTCTTTTGCCTGGTGTGATACCCACTTCAGGCCCATGTATATCATGTTACATCTGTCAGGTGATGTACCGAGAAAGCAAACATCTACATACATGACAATCAATCTAGCGGAATGAGTAAAGCATAGAATTGCATGGTCTCTGACTCTTACCTGTCGCTTCAAAATAAGAGTGAAAGTCAGATCTGGATATGGTGCTGCACAGCATGGGTAATAGATGACATTTTTTCTAGCTGGATGTCCTAGAATGTCCCATTCATTACTCGGCACATAGTCATTCAGCGATATCTCCGGTAAATCCTACAAAACGATCAAAGACCCATGACCTAGGCGATCTCGGGGGAAGGGATCTGAGGGTAGCAAAACCTGTATTGCTCCATATTTATGATGTCATTTCAAAAGGCCTGTAACAGCCTGAGAGCCCACAATTACCTTTCCTTTTGAACTCATCGTGACCGGGGTTTGAACCTAGATTCATGTGATTGCATTACTACCACTGAACTATCCAACTATATCCTTAAATATAGAAGGTATAGCGAGCTTCCATCAGGCAGAAAAAAATTCTCGCATCAGCCCTAGGAGAAAGCTTGCTCACAGAAGCCATGTCCTTATTTCTACTTTTGAAGTGAGTTATTCAAGCAGAAAGCACGCAGTCATTCATTTTTTCGTATGGCCTCTTCACTACTTTGGTGAAGGTGCTAGGTTAAATGCTTGTTGTTTCTTTTACCAATTATGGCTTAGAATGGACCATCACGGCTAGGAATGCATCAGTATCACTGTATCACCCCCCTCCCCCCCCCCCGCGATGATATAGTTTGTCATATACTGATGCAATGAAGGTCTATACATAGTACAGACATATAGTGCAGAGTTGGGCCCATGAAACTACTAGTAATTTAGGGACGGTTTTTCCAGGAATCCTGCCAATTGATCAAGCTAGGCAAATCTAGAAAGCTCACATTACTCATAAATGGAATAGAATGTTTCCATGCCCTTGTACCCCTCCAGATTCCAAATCGAATATTTAATGAAT
>Ga0224501_10001681_pt1 | contig 17204 bp, 15 predicted proteins | sample SF_Oct11_sed_USG_4_FD_169105 | JGI IMG/M metagenome (GOLD analysis project Ga0224501, IMG submission 169105) | Sediment microbial communities from San Francisco Bay, California, United States - SF_Oct11_sed_USGS_8_1 | ecosystem: Environmental > Aquatic > Marine > Sediment | place: USA... | reverse complement strand
TTTTTTTATTATTATATATATATATATATATATATATTATTATTATTATTATTATTATGACCTCGTGAGAGGGAGTATGGAGGCAGTTCCCACTAATAAGTAACTGCGCCTATCCCTATGCGGATTGTCTATTGGCACTAGTTTAATTTCAGTTTGAACTTTCATTGTAGTCTGATACAGCAGCATGCTCCATTCCAGAACTGGACCTGCATTTAGGTGAAGGCACACTAGGTGGAAAGTTCACCACAGTCGAAGGCCTTCTAATGAACATTAAGGACCAGGTTTGTTTCATGGTCAAACAAGGTAGTTTGAACACACTGGCTTTGTTGTACATGGGATGGGATGTTGGTTGGCTTGGGTCAGCGAATTGGAACCACTGGTTGGAATGTTCGTCAAAATATGATTATCCTACCACTTTTGAAACCATATGAAACCATATGGTCATGATTGGTCATGCTTTCCTCATACCAATATGTTCTGTTGCAGTTGCGTGGCACGAATTTTTCCTTCTCAGTTGGAGACAGCGCCGTGAGTGTGAAGAGAGAAAAGATAGATGCTCTCACCAAGGAGCTGTCCAGGATAGAATCAGGAGAGCGAAAGGGAGACACCTTAGTCATGGATGATTCAGCCGGCAACAGCTATATTCAGGTCAGTGCAGCGACACTATCGTGGTAGAGTAGCTGCACCCTACATCACGTTTGTTGTATGTAGATCAATTCAGTGCTCTGGATGGGTTTAACCGGTCTCCACAGTTACAGTATTTGTATGTGCATCCGTAAGTTTCCGCCAGACGACAGGAGTATCGCAAAAGATGCACTTGAACTCCTAGGTGTATTCAGAAGTCCTGCTCTTAGACGCATAATATTCAACACACAGTGATCTTTTTCTAAAGATAGCCCTTCTTTTAGGATCTTTATACACCAAAACCTGATCCCCGTCTCAAGGTTGAGCGCTATGAGAGATCCTATGAACAGAACGAGGACCTGGGACTAAATCAAATGAACACAGAGCCTTCATCTACCTAACTGTACCAAATCCTTTACATTTTTAGTGTATCGTGGAGCATCATCTAACAACCACTGTTCCTTGGTGGGTTGGATAATCTGTATTTTTATGAATGCGCTGTTCTTAATAAAAAGCCATTAAAACTACACTATTATGAGAGCAATATAATGATAAATAGTTGTTCAAGACCAAATTCGTACAGTATAGTCAGAGCCTGCAGACACGAGAAACTCTCCCGCTCTGTCAAACAATGTTGCCTGGACGGCATCCTCATGCCCTATAAGTGAAGTGACCTTTCCCGTAGCCACCTCATACATCTTCACTGTGGAGTCATTACTGCTGACGGCGACAACCTGGCCTGAGGAGTCAAACTTAACGTGATTGGCTGGATGAGGACCAACATCTACACTGGCTAACTGAGCCAAGGTTCTCACATCAAATATCTTCAGGTTTCCATAAGAATCGCATGAGGCTACGGTATCACCTTTGGAGTTAAACGTAGCAGCGTTGACTGAATACATGTGGCCATAGAAAGTCTGCGCACAGAGGCCAGTTCGGGCATCCCATAGTGACATGGTCTTATCAGCAGAAGATGTCAGCAGCGTGTTAGAGTATGGAACGAACTCTATACTGTTAACGCTGTCTGTGTGTCCCCGCAGCGTGTAACGGGATCGGAGAGAGTTGAGATCCCATACTTTACTCGTGTTGTCCATGGAGCAGCTAGCTAGGAAATCACCACAAGAGTGCCAGGAAACTCCCCAGACCGCGTGTTTGTGTTCCATGAATGTGTGGATGCATTCTGCTTTTGAGAAGTCCCAAACCTTGACCGTGGTGTCGCCGCTACCTGGAAAACAAAAGAGAATATGGTGCAACTCTAGATAACCGCTATACGTATAAGCAAAGAGGGTTGATATAGGCTAATGTTTCAAATCAGCATAACTCCAAAACGAACCACAATTGGATTGAAGTATTCGGCGCCTTAGACCACCCTACAACAACAAGAACTTTGGCCGATCAAAATAAATACTAAAGTGATGTGTGAGTACGCAGCTCCTCCATGTTCATATACAATATTTTACAGACATAAACAGACTGCACTGACATCATGCAGGTGAATATTTTAGAAAAATCGCAGAGTTCAGATTTCGGCTATGTCGATCCTTTCCGAAGCACTCAATGCTTTTTTTATCATTCTCTATTGGCATCATCATTGCATTTAGCATACCTCCTATATAAACCTAAGGTTTGTTCTCGGCTAGAAGGAGGTCGCAATCACATTCCGCTCATTGCATGACAAGGGCTCGAATCCAGGATGTTTTGATTTTCAGCCATTTGGTTATCTCGCTACGAATTCTTTCCAAACCCAGAATATAACTCACCTGTAGCAAGTTTTCCTCCACTGGGATGGAAATCACAACTAGATACCCAGTCCGTGTGGCCTTCACCGGTCATTACAAGGTCCCCACTAGGCACTGCCCACATTTTCCATGTATAGTCATCACTGGTTGTGGCAATGATCTGCTTTCTGGGATGCAGAGCTATGCTACTCACAGCCAGGGAGTGCGCCTGTAAGATACTGTATGATTGAATGAATGAATGAACAAACAAAAGTAAGAATGAGAAAAGGAACGAACAAGATTGCACAAACAAGACAGCAAAAAAAAGTGAGTTACTAAATTATTTACTACTTTTACTTGTGTTTTTGTTGGCGTTAGGGTGAAGCGGTGACTTGAGGGAGGGAGTAATAGTGTGGATTATAAACAGAGAAAAATTACCAACACCATATAGAAAAAAAGGCGTATGAAACGCATTAACTTCTGAATCTGTTTCTTACCTGGAACGTGCTGGTCAGTCTAAAGCCGCCGGTGCGTGTGAGGTGGCCTGGAGCATTCTTAGCGTACAGCAAAGTTGGATTTATTCCTGAATCCACTGGAAATTCTGAATCCTACAGCAGTCAATGATAATGAAAGCAATGAGGATGCCAACTTATGTTCGCACATGATTCATGATATAAAGGTACATATGCATGGTATATGGTTTAAACAATGATAGCCGCAAAAAAGGTTCGTTTTGTTGAACAAAATCCACTTTTTTTTGGTTCTGGCACGATAAAAAATATCGTAAATTACCTTCTCGTGTCGTTTCCCATTTTGAATTGCCATATCCTTAGTAAGTTCAGTTCGCTTTCTCTCTTCCACCAGAGCTCTCTGACTGGGGCCATTACCGCTCGCATCCACATCTAACTCGAGTCCTTTTCTGCACAATCTCTGAGATTTATTGCTGCTACTCATACCATTATCATTAGTGAGTGTGCAATCCTGTTGAAATAGAAAAGTGACACTACTTGTAATTTGCTGATTGAGATTCATTTTAGTAGTTCCGCATTCAAACTGTTAGCAGGATAACTAAATATTCCATGGCCAACCTCCATAAAATTTACACCTGCTTTGCCATGGAAAAAGGTCCGCTCACTAAACTATTTCATGTAGGAACAGTTTTATAGCGCTTAAGAAAACAAACTTAACCCAATCTCTTTAGCCTTGTTATTCCAGAACCAATGAATCAACTGCGCTGTGCGCTATGTACATTTACAATTTTTCTAACCTATTGACCTTTTATAGTGATATATGAATGCACCCCGAGCTTGAGTCCTACCTTGAGAGCCTCGATGTTCATGAGCGTGTTTTGCAGCCCCGTGACTTGTCCCAAGGCTCTATCTTTCTCGAGCTTAGAGAGCATCTTCTCCTTCATAGCTGTTTCATATTTGGTTTTCAGTTGCCGCAGAGTGGGCTCATATGAGGAATAATGCGCCTGAAACGACAGAATAGAAATAGCTTGTTTATTAGGAAGTGGCTTAGTAGAACTTTACCAGTTTAGGTTTTAGGCCTGGTCTCCCGGATTCGACTTGCAAACTTTGACTTTTACAGCACTCTCATCAGTTTTGGAACACAATGTTAAATGAAGAAGACCCATCGACTTCTCTATGGGGCAAATACTAAATAGCCCAGTATTTTACCCACTTGTGACTAATAACAAAAAAACTGAACTAGTGCGAGAAAATGAGATACATTTTAAAATTTACAAATAAGGTGCGCACAGACGAACCTTCAGTCGCTTAATATCAGTGATCAGTTTATTCTTCTCTTGTACGACTCTTTTGTGGTGCATCCGGTGGAAATCTCTCTCCTTCTTCAGTTTGATATACGTATCTCTCGCTTGCATCGCCGCATTTTTATATTTGGCCACTTCCTTTCTAAGATATTTCACCTACAACATGATGATGTAAATAGGCATATATGCAAGAAAAAATCCAAAATAATTAGCCTGGTTACATAATGCCAGTATCTTAACAAGAGCGATGTTTCACAAATTTCCCACACAGCATTGTATTCGTACGCTCACTGTAGGAGCCCGGGCATGATCATGGCTTGAATCCAGGATCTTCTAATCTTGAGCCAGGCATAGTAGCCACTGAGTAAGCCTGCTATCTGTTTTAAATTATTGCTTGTTTGATGTTGGGAACCATATGGCTATCTGTGTCATCACATAGCCAAAAAAACATATTGAGTCAGGAGATTCATTACTGAGGACTTACAAGCATTAGATAGCTATGTAAATGTTTACCTCGGTATCCAAGTTGCTGTTTTGAGTGTAGACATCCGGTACTTGGTCTGTGCTCTCCTCCCTAAGCAACCCTTTGTGTTGAAGTTCATACCATTCACTTTGAAAGCAGTCTAGAGTCCTGCTCATTCCCATACGCACTAGGAAGTTTCTGACAAAGTCATCAACAACTTCTGGGCGGGTTTTGAGCGAAGGTTTTTCTTGCTGAGCTATCTGAGTCTAAAAACATACATTCTGGTGGTATAGCAGATTTCGTTGAGAAGTGTAATACTGTTGCGGGGGGGGGGGGGGGGTAGTTGTGCGCTGACTATCATATGGCACTAGTGGTCTGAACTCTAAATGGAAGGTATCTGTTACGCAAACCAAAGCATTAAAGATTTAGACCATTGAGTTACAAGCGTATCAGCACTCCAAATTAATCACAGATTACCTTACCATTTAAGCTACTGGCTACCCGAGACATGACAGAATTGCATATCTATGATGGAAACTGGTAGCTTAGACTAGAGTTAGGACATGGCAATCCCTAGCTTACATTGATCGCTTCCAGATCGCCTTTCCCTTCATTGATAACTCTCAAGGCTGAGTCCAGATCTTCATCCACCGTGCTGGTGAAGTCATCGTCAATTGGAACCTCTTCATACCGGTACTCTTCGTCGGAATCATCGACCAATTCGTGTTTCTCGATGTAAAAAGCTTGTTCGTCCGCCATGCTCGCTTGAGAAGTAACCAAGCAACCCAGCGCTTCCGGCGATAATCAGGGATGAAAGAGAAAACAACTCCTTAATCCTCTTGGAATAGCCTCTAAGGTGCTGCTCCTCTCTATACACCGATTATATGCCGCATGACTCGAGCATCCCTTGTCTGGCATACAATTTCATGTATATCTGCGTGTGATGAGCGTTTGACACCTTTGGTACTTGAATATATGAAGAGACCAAATTCTGATCTGTTAAAAAAAGGGTGACTACTGCAATCACAACCCACAAACACCGCAATACATTATATTGATGAAGCGTGGAAATGCCCTTGAAAAATATCCGCATCGGTAAACATAAAAGTCAAATGTTGCATCAAGCAAGAAGACACGACAGTTGTATGTGTCTAGATTGAAGCATTTTACAGTGCGCCCAAGTGAGCAGCTATATACCATGTTTTCAGCCATTGTTTGTCCATGGTTATACTTTGGGCCTTCCTCCTTGATGTGCACAGGTTGCATGGTGCTATTGAGTGGAGATATACCAATATGATCATTTGACTACGCACTACACAGTTGTTTAAATCAAAGTCCCTGATCGAATCCCGCATAATATAATTTTTTTCGGTAACATCAAGCATTCCGAGAGATATTCCATAGTACGCAACAAGCACAATTAGTTTGATAAGTCGACAGACTTGTCTCAGTTTGGCAAACATTTGATATTGTGCACTACAAAACCAATATTTATTTACTATGTACAAAAAGGATTTGGCACTAAAAAAACAGAATATAAAAAAGGTGTACAGCGGAGGTGAGAGTTAAGATGTTTTCTTGTCAATCCTCTCATTCTCTGCCTTTTGATGTTGTCCTGTCACTTCTCTGAAGCCAACAAATTTCCTTTGCTTGACTTCCTCAGGACTTTTCCCCATCATTAACACATAACGCTGACCTGAAACAGTAATAGTACTTGCGAGCACTATTATAGTACTTTATAATCTACCATAGCCCGCTATCTAAAATGATATATAATCTGTAATATATAAGCAAGCTTTAGTCGTTTACCAAATTTTCAAAATTGATTTGAGACAACCTCTGAAGCTAAATTTAGCATTTATTTATTGTTCTACTGGGGGCCCTGGTGATCCTATTCAATGAATCCCACACGCCCGAGGTTTGTTGGAGCTAGAGTTATTGTAAGGAGCTGACATTTCCCGCGGAAACCCGTTGTGAATGGGATTCGAACCCAGTTTGCGAGCCCAGTGCTCTACCACTGAGCTTTACCGCTATCTTTAGAATCGTGTTATGATTGCAATGTAGTGTGGAATGTGTACGTTAGGATTCGAAAAAACAAGTCAACTGCAAGTTGTCAGCGAGTGACCAAAAGGCTACAATTGGTTGACGGATATAAGTACGCGTAAACTATCTAGTAACTTGGTTGGAAACAACTGACTGGGTACTAAGAGTGCGACTGTGAGGGCAATGAGTACAACAGTAACAGTGATTGATCGATATGTACATACTACATACTACATAGGACTAGGACTAGGAGTAGATAATTGAATTTGAATATAGGATTAGGAATAGGGTGCACTAGACTAATTCAATACCATCAACCAATGATTATCATGGTTACACTTCACTTACACAGTACAGTGTGAAGACTAGTCACTGACAGTGACTGTACTCTGTACTGACTCACTCTCAGACCGAGTAAGTGACTGGGTGGGTACTGGGTTACCGGGATGAGTCACTGACTGAGTAACTCAGTCAGTGAGACTGAGTCGAGTGCTATGAGTCATAGTAACGGGTATGACTAGTATGAGTATGAGTATTTGTATGACTATGACTGAGTATCAGTATGACTAAACTGTAAATACTAAATCGTAAATTTATAATTATAAAATAGTATACTAATATAAATAATAATAACTAAATTACTAATAGTAATACTAATACTATTACTATTACTATTAGTAATAGTAATATAATTAATACTAATAGTAATACATACTTGCAGATAGCTTATCCCAATCCGACGTAGATAAGTCACGGTCTTTCATAACACGTGGCTTCCACGCCAGGTGATATGCACATAACCCCAGACAGTGCCATCCAACTACGAATTTTAAAATCCTAATGAAAGGGATCCCTGGAGCTTTCTTGTCAAATCGGAACTTTTTCATGATGGTCACTGTATATGAGAAAAACGGAATCGGTACATACATATAAAGCCCTGGGAGCTCTAAATTTACGCAGTGATTATATCCGCTCTACACTTCTGCCCGATTGCGACTCAAACAGCTATACAAATATTCTGTGGACTCAAAACTTTGATAAATTACCTCTGATCATTAGAAAATTACTCAAATGAAATAATGTGAATTTAGCTTTGGTTACGGCTGTAGTTACGCCATTCGTCCTTATCTCCTGGGCTCTTTCTACGCGGTTACCCGTGCGGATAGGGTTTCGTTTCCTGTTATCAGGGAGTGGTTGTGTTTGGAAGCAGCTTAGCAGACTAGACTAGAGTTCATACAAAACTCTGTTCTTCACTATATTACTAGGCCTTCATGAAGCTGTGTTCTTTATAAAGACACATGGATTTTAGTATTGTATCTTTACGTCGTTGTTTTACGACTCGATTATAACACAATCTCGATGAACAGCTAACATAAAGTAACGGATCGTGGTTGACTTCGAGTTCGACAAGTTTGAGTCTGAACCATGTTCACATTGAGAAGGTTTCTCTACAAACCAAAGGTATCTGAACATATGGCCCCATTTCTCTGAATCTGACATCTATAATTCATACTCAATCTCATTCATAGACAACTTACTGCTTCTGAGCTAAAGATTATTTTCATTTAATTACACAATAATCCACAGACCACTCTACAGTCTACTCTCTAGTCTCTAGTCTATGAAATATTGCTTAGTTTGTAGTTAGTTATTAGTTGGTAATTATTAGTTGAGCTTGAAGTCTACTAAGTTGCATTACTCTTGCTCAAACGCCTAACAGGCCAACTGTCCCAAACTCCAGCTTCTAACCTTCTATCTACGACTGAAAGCAGCCCAAAACTTAAGTCATTGAAACACGCAGATAGATCATTAGAATTTAGATACAATCAACTAGAAGGAAAAACATAGTTGATAGAGTAGACGATAGATATAATATAATCATATATTGTTGTACAAGAATGGTCTCTTCTTAAGCACCTGTTGACTACCGACTTACCTCATTTGAATGTGAGTTTCGTATTAGATTCTTGCCCTTCAGTACATAATGGTAGCTTATCTTGCTACACTGCTATTGAGATCAATCTAAAAGTTGTGACCTTCATATGATTGTGTCTGTTACTAGAACGTTTTTGGGATAAAGCTACAAATTGTCAAAAATAAAGTTAAAAGTACAAGGACAGCTACTTGAGATAGTTACCTGTTGATCACGCATGCTGCTTTATTGATCATGAAATGACGAATTTTGAAATTCATTATGCTGCAGTAATGGTTGAGACACCCAAATTTTTAACTTTATATCCTAAGAAGACTAGAGAACTGCCTGTTTGTGCATTCCTATCTTTCTTGTTTGTCCACCACACACTCTCATGCAGATGCCAAGCATTGTTACTCACAATAATTCTGATTTATGCCAACTGGGTTTGTTATCCGAAGGGTCAATCAAAGAAGCGGTGGCTAACCACTCTGCTGGGAATGTTTTAACCCTTACTATTGAAAGTTTGCGTAATTTCAATGGAAACTAGGATTTTTGATATATCGATGAAGAAATGGCCATGGCACTGAGATTCCGTGAAATTTATGTTCTTCATTCTTGTTACAGAAAACTGATCCAGCATTGCTGTCCCAATTCTATTTTGCCGATGAAGATCTATGCGCTGTTGCCGCTGAGCTGGACAGTTTTGATGGACGAAAAAACCCAGCAAGATGTGCGGCCTTGGTCTCGCGGCTTCGCCAGGTATGTTCTATAACCGCCTTGGTTAATGAAGTGACAGCATCAATAAGTTTGCAGTGCCATTCTACAAGGGATCTTTAGGTGTCAGCATATGACTATCATGATGCTGACTAATGGACGAATTGATGCAGCTCAGTAATTGAATGCGCTGTCAAATTATACGTTGCGAATCGTGATAGCTGATATGCTTTTTATATACCTTGATAAACTTCTATCAGTTTGTAGCATAGAGAAACTAGTGTAACCAATGTAGCATGAACCCAAGCCAGGCTGTACATTTGCCAATTTAGTGCTGAGAGTCTGATCTCTGTAAGATAAGACACTTACTGGGGTGGAAAGGTGTGGAGTGGAAGAAATATCTTTGCCTAAAAAAACCAAACGGCATCAATATCAGTTGGTTATTGGCCTCTGGTGGCTAAATGTTAAGTTTGGCCCGTTTCCTTTCAGTATCAAGACCACGTGCTCGGTCTCATACAGTCCATGATGGATGAGGTGATACCCGGGGATCGAGCAGTCAGAGATTTCCGCGTAAAATACCCGGATGACCTGGTACAGGATGGCCTAGCGGGTCAGCTCTGGTTCGGGGCAGAGGTAAGGATCATCACATTCCTTTCCTGGATTAAACGCGCCACGCCTCCGCTCGCCATTGTTTGATTTCACGCCCTTCCTTTCAGGTATTCTGGATGGAGTAGAAACGCCAATGAATTGGTGAAGATCTGTATTTAGCAACTAGGTTAAATTCTTCATTGGTTTGTCGTTGGGCGTATTGGACTTCTTTTGTTTGCTTGCTCATTCATACTCATGTTTGCAGTGCCTATCAGCTGGCTCGAATATCTTAAACAGAGTGGCGGAGAGCGTCAGTATGAGACCATTAGCCAAGAGCCTCACCAAGCAGGTCGATCAGCTACGACAGCTATTACGGGATCAATGTCTACGCGATCCCACCATATATACAGACAGAATTAAACACGCCTTCATCAGATTTGACAGGACGTTTGCCGAGTTTGAGTTGAGGTATGACGCAACCCTTTGTATGCGTTGTATCAAAGACCATTCACTGTCACCAGTATCAATGCACTGGGGCTAACTATCAATTACCCATTAGATTTTACCCATTAGAGTCCATGACCTTGGTAAACACCTACTAGCAATAATGCCAAGTGTGGGGTAGAAATAGGGAGGGATGACTAAGATCAAGACTATTATAGAATATATCAGAATAGAACATTAGTTAGGCTAGACTAATGATGCACTGTGCTGGACTGATAAAGGTGTGTTGTCATAGTCTTTGTGTACACTTTTTAGCCACTCAGCTGTTGTAAACACAGTCTGGCTAGTGTATAGAAGCTATCACGAGTTCTTATTGAGCTAAACACATAATTTGCGAAATCTAGCTTTGTTTTGGAAATGAGACCAGTGTGTTGAATTGGTATTTGGGTTGGCTTGGATGATTCACTCAATAACTACTGTGTTCAGATGTTTTGTAATTGTACATGCTATGTATCTGAACCATTCATCTCATTTGGATGCTTTGCGCGGTTGTTGGGCTGTTCAACATGTAAACTGATCTGAATGACAATTCCCATGGGCTTATCCTTGTTGTATATTGGCAGTTATGTGAGCGCAATGGTGCCAGTGAAGACTATGAAGGAATATGACATGGCACAGGAGGTTACCGTCTTATTCAGTGAGACAGTTAACAGGTCAGTCCAGCTGTTCCTCCAGTGGAAGAGATGCAGGATAGGTTATAATCATCTTGTTTTACCTGGATGTCAGCACCTATCCACTGGCTTGTTTTCAAGAGGTTCTATGGTTTGCCCCATTGATTTGGTAACTCTGTAGATTGGCCTCCTACATTTAACGTCGCGATCTAAATCCGATGAGTGACAGAAAGTACAAAATGGCGCACAAACCTGGAATTGAGCCCGGGTCGCCTGGTCCAAAGACCAATGCGCTATCCATTGTGCAACCCCCATTCCTGTTGAATATAGATCAATGCGTTGTTCTTTTTACCCGCTGGGCATGTCACAATTTTTTCCCGTTTGAAACTGTCAAATTGGGATAACAGTGAGTCAAATCATTTCCCCCTGTGATTCATGTGACCCATCGGTTGCATCCTGCTGGCTTGTTGGCCCTTATGAAAAGTGTGCCGTTGTTAAGCTGGTTTATGTGAAAAGTGTAGCTCACCTGGCTATCCATCGACTATGATGCTGTCTTATCAGGATATCGCCAGGGTGTAGAGCACCTAATTTATCAAGTAGATGTCACACACACCCATAATCTCACACCCAGCACGCCGTGTGTCCCTGGGCTTAAAGGCTGCTAGCATACAACCCACTGAATTGGTATGCATGTGCCGTAATGCGTTTCAGTTTGTCAGTTAACCCGTGACACCAAAAAATGGCAATTGCAAAGAAAAATGTTTCACCATACAGTTTTGTTGTATTGTCAAAGCACAGCTGGAAGCTATTATCACAGTAAAACATATGGTTTCAGTCCCATATTTGTCTTTGTAGAGCATTGGCTCACAGTCTCATCACCACCAGTATGTTGGAGTATTACGATCCGGCGTTGATGTTCACCATACCGCGTCTGGCCATAGTCAGTGGACTCGTAGTTTATCCGTGTGGACCTCTTAATCCACAGAATAAACCCAAGGATCTTAGCGAGATGTTTCGTCCATTCCAGAGCCTTTTACATCGCATCAGGTAAAGCTGCTGTTATGCTAGGAAAATTTTAGGAAACTCGCCCGAAAACTTTCCCGAGATCTCAGTCCCGTATAAAGCAGTCCTGGGTTGATCACTGCCAGAAATAGAGCCTTTTATGAGGGGCTCTAGCTTTATCTACCGCACTATATGATAAAGCCGCACTATATGATAGATCAGCGCTATAGGATGCACTATATGATAGATCAGCGCTATAGGATGCACTATATGATAGATCAGCGCTATAGGATGCACTATATGATAGATCCGCGCTATAGGATGCACTATATGATAGATCCGCGCTATAGGATGCACTATATGATAGATCAGCGCTATAGGATGCACTATATGATAGATCAGCGCTATAGGATGGAACCGTGATTGCTCTTTGGTTCTTCCTGAACTTTTTAACTGACTTGCCCTGGGTCATGATCATTAATCATTAATTACTGGTTTTGTGGCTTTCCCTCCCACTCTCTGAATATCCCTCAAACGATTAGCTATACCTTTTAACCCCACCTACAGTGAGCCGTAATATACCTGTGCCCCTCCCGGCTGCTGCTATGCTGGGCAATCATATTAAATGCCAAAACTAGCTAGGAGGATGGCAGCATGAGAGCTGCTATATCCTGATAGTTTGCTCAAGCTGTGACTGAGTGGTTAGAGACCTTGCCACTGGCGCTGGAGGTCCCAGGTTCAAGACAGCTTGTGCGCGGAATTTTTCGAAAGCTCTCTTTCTTCGCCCAGCAGGGAATGGGTATCCAGGTCTCTTCAGAGTTGGAAAAGGCGAAGGCGGTGATGAAGAGGAGTGCACCCCACCTCAGTTTTACATCGTGGCCAGTTAAAGTTGGCGCACTATCAACCAATTGCTGACACACCATTGGCTATGGGGACAACCAATCTGCTGCGACCTTGCCAGATAATAGATCATCGGGTTGATTTTTGTAGGGAACTATTGTGGACGTTATCTCATGATGAACTCAACCAACTAGAGAGATTACTGTGCAATCTGGAAGAAGCGCCAGTGCCCGTGATACGGACTAATCCAGGCACGCAACTCGCTGACTGCTCCTCATTGGGAGACAGTCATACCCGCTCAGTATTAGACGACTCTCATCAAATTCCAATGACTAGTCATCATCTGATGGATACAGTTGATGAACCCGGCGTTGCTAGAGTCTTCCATCAGCCGATTCGACAGACCTCAACCGCCAGCGAACATTCCATAGAGTTCTCTTTCAATCTTCCTGCGAATAAATCTGACGGGCGACAGATTACCATCAGTCGCACTCTTTCTCAGGATCACTCGTCGCAATCGGGCGATTCCGCTTCGACTCGCCGATCGACGACAGATGAGTCGAGCGACTCGACTGACACTGACTCTACCTCGAGTAGCGATGACGTAGGCTGGGGGACAGGGGATTTTATTTTGGAATCGCTTGACAAAACGAGTGAGGCCGTGAGAAAGAAGCATGGCAATACTCAGGATCTAATACAAAAGTTGTTCGTCTGTATATCAGGTGAGTCAACAGTTTACATTGGATTCTCTCTAGCTATTTTCGGCTGGAGGAATGGATGAGTCCACTGAGCTGTTCAGAAGTTCATTTGGAATTAGTATGGTGATCAGTGAATATTAACTCAGTAATCACACTGCGAATTCCTCCCTGAAACGCCGTATTAAAAATTTTTGCTAGTTAATCGGGTAATGTTTGGCCTAGGATAAACTGTTATCATGTTCGGCATCTCCAAGCCAATGGCTCTTTTTCTGGATGGTCCATGATTTGCCCCATATAGCCGATACTATATGAATGGGGCTCCTTTATTTGACATCACGATCCGAATCTGCTGGTGGAGAAAGGAGAAACTTGAAAGCGACATACAAATTCGGAGTTGAACCCGGGCTACCTGATACAAATGCGAATGCACTACCCACTAAGCCACCGTTTCTCCCTGATGGATATTATGTATGCGTCTCAGTAACACAGCCCTCTCCTATACAGGTGTCGCCGACCAACTACAAACCAACTTCGCCAGTGATCTCAGGAATATACTCAAAGCTGTTTTTGACCTGCATACCGGCTCGGATACACCGAAAAAAGAGCCAGCCTTTCCGACACCTGATAGACAATCAGGTAAGCCACTAAACTATTATTTTCTTGGGCACTATACCATCCTATCTAACGCACCTGCTAAGCCTGAGACTTGGCAGAGCAGTAGCAGCTAGGATAATGCGAGGAGCTTATTCTCACAGTAGGTCGAAAAGCTCTCTAGCCATCGAGCTATTCTGTCAGGCCTGAAAACCTGAGACGAAAAATCCTGTGTCCAAAATCAGTTTTAATGGCATACATTTGTCTCAAAAGACCCCGGTGCAGACTCTGGTGAAGCTCCGTGCCTGAGTAGGGTTGGAAGTTAGCTATGCGGAGGGCTGTCTCCGCTCTAACAGGGTACCCATTGACTCAGTGCAAAGGGTACAATACAAGGCTGATTTCTTCACCTACAAACCGGCAGTCTGAGGGAATACTTTTGATTGTAACAGTAGAAACCTTGATATATTGTATACTGTCCATTTAGGTTATTTCTTGCATAGATCTTTGCACAGTTATATTTACATTTACAGTTTGGGTGATAACGCATTAGTAAAGTGCCTCCTGACCGTGATATATTTGGTGATTTATTTAGTTGGTGCCAACATTAGGTAAATGTAAATAATAGGTACCTTTGTGCTTGTTGAAGCCCCACCCACATGGATGCCGGACTCTGAGATGAGTAATTGCTGCTCCTGCAAGCTGCCTTTCACCTTTGTCAGACGAAGACATCACTGCAGGAACTGCGGTCTGGTAAGTAGCAGGTTCTCCTGCAGTATGCATGGATTCTACTTCATTCAACCATAGAATAACCTTATCTATAAGACTATTGTGGTTTAGGATGCTTTTCCACTACACTTTGTCTCCAGTCCGCGCAGATGCTAAGTAGAGTGGAATAGCAGCATTTTACATTTACTCTGGAAAGTTTTAATTGGCATAACTCACCAGTAATGTCAAAGTATGATAAGACATTTATCCAGGAAGCAGGTTCTGAACCACCAACTTACCATCAATTGAGGAGTAGATAACTCTCCGATCTGAACTGACCGGAGACTTGATTGGCTGTATACTCATAGAACACACAGTAGACTCTGAGTCGCACGGGTAGTAGGGCCTCCATTGATCAGGGTTTACATCTGTCTCTTTATCTGTCCTGCAGCTCTGCAGGGTCACGGCTAGTGGTGGTTGAAGCAACCAAACTCTAATTTGTCATCAGATATGCATTGTAATAAGGTTGGTTACGTTTACAGATATTCTGCAGTCGGTGCTCAAGTAACTCAGCTCCACTGCCTAATATTGGCTATGAGAAAGCCGTGAGGATCTGTAATAATTGCTACATTTACCGCGTGGATCCTTTCTTTGCTGACGGTGTGCAAAACATAACGCTTCCTCAGTCTTCGGACGACTCCTCTTCTAGTTCATAATGAATTAGACGTGGTGCTCCGTTTTTTAGTAAAGCTAATATATACTGACCCTACATATAAATGCAATGCCTAATTGGGTCAGTGATCTGGATCTGTAAGTGATATTTTCAAATGAAATGTTGTGATACATTTTTGTACGTTTGCGATGTTCTCACATTGGGACCGACGTTCGTACTCGTAATAACTTTTTGCTAATAATGGCTTCTATCATGCCTAATTAGGCCCAGCGGGTCATTATTTTCTCACAATGATACTTATTTAACTCTTGTGTTGGAGTTGTGCTCTTTTTAGTTTCTGCTCAATACTTATGCAAGTTTCCCAGACATATCTTTACACGGCGATGTGTTATTATGGAAAGATAAACTCTTTGAGAACCTCGGAAAATGGGGATTGTGTTTTTGTTTTGTTTTACTGGGGCATTTTGTCGGCCTAAGGAGCTAGGAATTATGTGTAGAGTTCATTCCTACAGTGGACACTCCGCATGGCTAAACCTTAACCCAGGATCTTTTGATATTGTGCCAAGCTTTTAGGCCATTGAGCTTTCCCACTATCGTGACATTGTTCATGTTTGAAAACAGACACCACGCACTGCCTTTAGAACTTTATAATGGGCCATGAAAAGCTGTAATAGGGAGTAATCGAGCCTTGGGTTTGCAAAATGTACATCAAGCGACAGGTTTCCTTCGCGATGCTGAAGTTCAATGGCTTTAGTCCACGAATAGCCCATGAATAAATTAGAATTTTCCGATTAATCTATGGTACAGCCTTACTCAATTGCGCATAGGTTTCAGGAGTTCTGTCTTCTCCCAAAAAGTATTTGCTTTATCGGCATAAAATGTTGGAAACGAAAATGTACAGATCTACATTGATAGGACAACAAGTGATTAAGTTGCTGTATTCTGCGATGATGGCTTGAGATTCCAGTCACACACTCCGTAACTGCCTAATTACAACCAGCAATTGCACTATCCAATAGAATTTCAGGAGTAAAATGCGGATTACTCAAACGAGGATTATGAGCACAAAAGGTCATCTGTATGATGAACCACTAAAATTACGCAGGTTTGTTACACAAGTTTCCTGTGTTAGACACAGGGGGCTTTGTGCTGTTGTATTTTAGATGAGGCAAAAAAAATAGATCATAATTTGCGTGCTAGGAGGTTGTTTCTGGGGGTTTAGCTTGCAAGGTAGGGATTTTCCAGGTCGTATAGCACTTAACTTAATCTCACTATTTGCTTTTGATTACCTGAATAAAAATCACATACTTAAGTGTATTCCAGTTAGATTCAAACACATCTGTTGATTTCATCACTGAACTATCTACATTGAGTAGGAAATCTTAAATAGGGGCTAGCTGGATAAATAAATCAGTGGCTAGAGCGCCTTGCTCCTGCTGTGAGTATGAAACCCTCAATCCTCATCGGGCCATTTTGGCCACTGCTGGAGAGAAATTTTATTTGTGACTTTCTGGTTCCCCTCTGTCTCGCGCTGCTATGGCCCAGCTCTCTTTCATTCCATTGACTATGTCCTCCGCCCATCTTGGTCTTGTAGCTCTTCCTCTTGCTATTTGGCTATCATGTTGTCGAGTGAAGAGGTGGCTAGTCCACTTGGTCTTGGATCAGGGGTCACTGGCTCAATTCTCATCTTGGGCGAGACTTTGCCTGTCACAACACCCTCGTCAACACCCTTAGGCTACTC
>Ga0224501_10001680_pt1 | contig 17210 bp, 17 predicted proteins | sample SF_Oct11_sed_USG_4_FD_169105 | JGI IMG/M metagenome (GOLD analysis project Ga0224501, IMG submission 169105) | Sediment microbial communities from San Francisco Bay, California, United States - SF_Oct11_sed_USGS_8_1 | ecosystem: Environmental > Aquatic > Marine > Sediment | place: USA... | reverse complement strand
AAAGTGCTCTCTGCTTTGAAGAACCTGACTGATCAGGGTACGCCCGTTTATGTGATGCACGGTAATCGGGATTTCCTCATGGGTGAGAAATTTGCAACAGACAGTCACTGCACGCTGTTGAGTGATGATTATAAAATAATCGACCTGTATGGCACCCCTACCCTTATTATGCATGGTGACACCCTCTGTACTGATGACGTCGATTACCTGAAGTTTCGTCAGCAGGTACGCAATCCTGTCTGGCAAAAGCAAATGCTGGCTATGCCACTGGAACAACGTGCTGCCATTGCCAGAAATATTCGTGAACAAAACGAATCGGCCAAAGGTGATAAAGCATATGACATCATGGATGTTAATCAGTCAGCAGTAGAAGAAGAAATGCTAAAAAATAATGTCATGCACTTGATTCATGGTCATACCCATCGCCCTAATGTGCATGAGTTCACGGTAAACGGTCAACTCATGCAACGCATTGTGTTGGGCGACTGGTATGAACAAGGCAGTGTCCTGCGATGTAATCAGGATGGTTGTCGTCTCGAAAATTTCTGAACACCCAGCAAACTCATTAAACCCGGAACGAACAACAGTAATGTTGATGGAATAGGTACGGTTGCTACCTGCTCATACATTAAGGGTCCGTAGCCGGCAGTGGGAGCTGACTGAATATCCCAATCACCTGCCAGATTAAGGCGTTCAATACTGTAACCACTCGCGGCATCCCCTACCATTGGTAATGCAGGCAACCCATCACTCCCCATTAATCCGGCAAGATTACCATCCAGATCATAAATCACTGCATCAATCGGTACAGTAACTGCTGTAATAAGATCGGAGGTCATATCAAATAATGCTACTCCATCTGATTGGGTTCCCCCGTTTTGCAATCCAGGATTAAAATCCAGTGCCAAATCAAATAGCGGGCTACCGTTAGTGACTCCACTCAATGGTCCACCAACGACAAAATAACTGCCTGATGTTATTGAACCACTGAGCTGCATGGTGCCATAGGTATAATCACTACCGCCCCAGCCAAGACTGTAATTGGATAAATCAATGGTGCTTGCTGAATTATTAAACAACTCGACCCATTCATAACTGTCATCGGCGCTGACTGGATCATACATCACTTCAGATAGAATCAGTCCTGCATGCGCTTGTGGTAAATTTGAAAACAAACCGAAGAATAAAACAGAGGAAAAAATCCTTTTCCTGTTCATAATAAACACTCCTTGTTATTTATTGATAACGAATCAGGATAATCCCACCGTCCTGGTGTTTAATTTGCCTAATCGAGCATCATGCTGATATTCCATGCAACAACCTGATTTCGTGAGCGAACTATACATAAAGACATACTGAACTCTTCAGGGAAGAGACTGAATTTACTGGTGGTATTATCGGTATTTTAATTCAGATATTTCTGAGGCTGGTATCAGTTTGTATCTTGACGTGAGAATCGAGTGTAATCTTTCGGAAGCATAAACAATTTTTCATCGGCCAGATAATGCTCGTCGAAATCAATCATCGCCCGCTGTTTGCCTGATTTACTCGACTCCCTGATAGGAAAGCCAAATGACAGGTGATGGACAGGTGCAACTATGTTGTTGACCACATCGCATGGGTTCAACATGTCATCAGGAATACTGGCCTGTGCGTCAGCCTGTTCATACGACAACAAGGTATAATAAGCACGCATCATATTCAGCGCATGATCTAGCAACCCAGGTACTGCAATTACAAGATTACAGGTTTCGCCATTGACGTTAAACTTATAAGCCTGAGGTTTTTTCCCGGACACACTTGGAAACATCACAGAGTCTATTTTCTCTGTTTTTAGATCCAGTTTAATCGGTGGTTCATATTTTACCTGCTTCGAATTAATAACCAGGATACTTTTTCGATCAGAGGAAATGCTGTATATCACATGTTCTTTATTGTTAAACAAAACAAAATTATTGTCCGAATTACCCTCATCAATGCGCATCAAATGGTTTTTGAAAATCATTCGCACCTGATAAGGTTCACTGCCCGTTTCCTGTTCCTGAAACATCAGCAATATATCATTCCCTTTTTTCCCGTCGGCATGCACAAGACTTGAAAACAATACTGCACTCATTATCAATAAGCGTATCAACTTAATTTCTCCAGTAGTTCGAGCTCTTCCTTGCTAAAACCGGCTTTCAATCGTGCCTCGGTGTGAAACGGTGGTTTTAACTGGCCATTCATATATTGTTCCATGAGTTCTATAAATGTCTTGCGCGAATCCAGATTGCGCTGATCACACAAATAATGAAACCAGCGTGAACCGATCTCAACATGACCGACTTCTTCACGCAGGATCAATTCCAGTATTTCAACACCATCATGATCACCGCGTTCCTTGAGCCGCTCAATCATCCCCGGCGTAACATCCAGCCCACGTGCTTCCAGCACACGCGGAACCAGCGCCATACGTACAAGTGGATCATGCGCTGTCTTAAATGCCATTTCCCATAAACCATTATGCGCCTCAAAACTGCCGTAATCATACCCTAATGCCCGTAAATGCTCGCGCAATAAAATAAAATGATGCGCCTCTTCTTCGCCGACACGAACCCAGTCGCTGTAAAAGTCTTCCGGCATGTCACGAAATCGGTAGACAGCATCCCATGCCAGATTGATGGCATTAAACTCTATATGCGTAATGGCGTGAATCAATGCTGCATGACCTTCATCCGTTGATAATTTTCTCTTTGGCAATTGCGAGATAGGGACGAGTAACGGTTTTTCCGGACGTCCTGGATATTCGATATGTTCGGGTATACCTGTTCTATCCAACACCAGTTTTTTGCAACGCCACGCATCAGACATACCTATCGATAGATCAACTTTGTGATCGGGAATAGTGGCATTTAATACATTTAATGCGGCATTTGAGAGACTATTTTGCATACGGAAGATTGATCACTTTAAGAAACATTCTTAAACAACTGATATTGCTCAGTTTTTAAGAATAATTACAACATCATTTACATTACTGCCAGTAGGACCAGTTTGAATCAGATCGCCGGTCGCTTCAAGACATGTACCGGCATCTGCTTTACATACACAGTCATCGAATACAAAGCCTTCAATATCAGCTCGCTCGATTGTTTTACCGTCCACCAGTGCGCCGGCATCTTCTCCCGATCCATCGCTGCCATCGGTTGCACCGCAGAGTATAAACACATCATCACGCCCCGAAATTTCTTTTGCCAGTAGCAGTGCCAACATCTGCATTCGACCGCCTCGTCCCGGCTGATCTGGCAAACACACGACTGGCTCGCCACCAAACACATGTAAACCGGATTTTGCTGTTTTGATATATTGTCCAAGAAACTCGGCAACCTTCTGTACTTCGTTTACTAATGGCTCAGTTTCTATAAAGACCGGTAAACCCTCTGAGACAGCCCGTTCTTTTATACTCTGTAACGCGGTACTATTATTTGCCAGAATACATGATTCGATGGCGTTGAATGAGATATCTCCTGGCTCAGGCATAGGAGGCGCCTGATTGATTAAGTCTTGAGCCCACTCCGGTATTTGCGCTATCTCTTCTTTTTGTTCGTTTGCAACCAGCATGCCTGATCCAATCACATCAAAATGGTCACCAATAACATCAGACAGGATCAGCTGGGTAACTTTTACTTCAGTAAAATAGCTGGCCAGCCGTCCGCCCTTAATACAGGAAAGCTGTTTCCGAATCAGATTGATTTGTTGAATATCCAGCCCTGAACCAATCAACCAGTGATTGATGTTTTCAAGATCAGCAAGTTCCAGCCCTTCGGGTAATCTCTCTGCTAATGCAGAAGCCCCGCCTGACAGCAGAAAGAGGCATTCAGAACCGGAAGGGATTTGCTGAATAAATTCAATGAGTACATCGCCCGCAGTAAGACTGTTGTGATCGGGCAGTGGATGTCCTGATTCAATAACCTGAATATTAACATCGTTGGCAAACGAATTATGGGAGTAACCGTAACGGGTAATAACCAGTCCTTTATGCGTTACTTCTATCGCACCCTGCATCATGTCTATTGATGCCTTGCCAATGGCAATTGTGTATAAATCTTTATTAAAAACTTTTTGATTCAGAAATTCCTGTACACAACGTTTCCCATTAACAGCATCCAGTGCATACTGAAAAAAGGAAAGCAATAACTGCCTGTTACGATCAAGCATATTGTTGTTTATTTAATACCATGTCGGCAAAACTGACAGTCCCAATCACCTTGATGGAGATAAAATAAACTGAACCAGTTGATTGAGCAAGCCAGATGCCTCTTTTTATTATTATCTGGCTATAGATTAACGAATTGCAGGACAGAAAACAGGAAGTAATCCTGATTACTTACCAACAAGTATTAGGCCTGCTCCAACTCTACCCAAAAGACAGAGCCCTTGCCTACAGCACTGTCAACTCCCAGTTGTCCACCCATCATATTGACCAGATTCTTACTGATGACCAGACCAATACCAACGCCTTCTACTTTGGTATTATCTGCACCCAACCTGTCGAATGGGTTATATAATCTGGATATCTGGTTATCATCCAAACCTTGACCTTCATCTGATACCGAAATACGAACGCAACCATCAAAAGGAAATGATATTGTAACATTTACTGTTCCATTTTCACGGTTGTATTTAATGGCATTGCTAAGAATATTTAATAAAACCTGTTTTAGTCGGAGTGTATCCGCGCTTACAAAAACCTCACCTTGGCTATCAAAATCTATAACCAGATTTGATGAATGTAAATCAGCAAATGGGGTCAGAAGGTTATAACAATCATCCAGGAGTTTTGTTATATTCACTTTCTCCTTGGTGATTTCCAGTTTTCCGGCTTCAATCTTTGATAAATCAAGAATGTCATTAATCAAATGAAGAAGATGTTCACCTGCATTGTATATCTCAAGGGAATGCTCCTTCTGTAGCTGGGTTAGTGTGTCATCCATTTCCAGTACCTGTGAAAATCCCATGATGGCATTTAACGGTGTGCGTAATTCATGACTCATTCTTGAGAGGAATTCTGATTTTGCCTTGTTCGCTTCTTCAGCCTCTTCCTTGGCTTTAATCAACGCAGACTCTTCGTTCTTTCTCTGAATAGCAACGCCGACCAGATTGGTTACTTTCCTGATGATATCAAGTTCTGATTCTGTGGGTTTTCTTGCTACTTTGTAATAACAGGCAAAAGTGCCCAACACATTACCATCAGAAGAAAGAATAGGATGTGACCAGCAGGCATGAAGCCCTGCCTTGCTGGTTAACTCAATAAATGGCAGCCAGTTTGGGTGTGTTCTGACATTATCAACAATGCAAGGCTTGCGCGTGTAGGCGGCTGTACCACATGAGCCCACATTTTTCCCAATAGCAAGTCCTTCAATTGCATCGTTATAAAATTCAGGAAGACTTGGAGCAGCACCATGTCTTAAATGAACTCCATCCTCATCGAGCAACAGGACAGAACAAATCATTTCAGGAAATATATTTTCTATGCTGTGTGCCAGCACATCAAGTACTTTATAAAGGGTTGCTCCGCTGGCCAGATTTTCAAGCACAAGCAAACTGCACGATTCAACCTGTTCGAGTGTTTTACGCAGGGTAATATCAAAAATGACACCATCAAGCCAGATCGCCTTTCCATTTGCTTCGTAGGTGGCCTGTCCTTTTTCATACACCCAATGACTGGCTCCAGCGGAGTCTATTATCCGGTATTCAACGGTATACGGTACTTTCTTTTTTACAGCCAGTGAAACTTCTTTTTCAACCTTCCCGATATCTTCCGGATGAATAATACTGGCAAAACTGCGTACTTTATTACCCAGAAAATCACTGACACTGTATCCGGTGATCTTTTCAACACCATGGCTGATGTATTCCATCGTCCAGTTTTCATCCAATGCACATTGGTATGTAATACCGGGAATATTTTCAACCAGCGTCTCGAATCGATTTTCTGTTAATTTATATTGCAGCATAAAGCCCACATACTTTTTTTATTACAAAAAGTATATATTTCATCGGCATAAATACTACGATTTTTTATGAATACCTTACAGACTAACTGGATATAAAATCGACTGTAAATAACATTAATATAACTAGTGGTTTTATAAATAACTGTAGAGTTCAAAGCAGCTGAATATCTGCTTTTGACGATATTTTGTTGATAAAAACTTCAATTTCACAATATACGTTATGAGTGACGGGTTCTTCACTACAATTGCAACCGCCAACTATTTCCCCAAAAAACACACCGGCTTTTGCAATAATAGTTGATTCATCCTCAACTGAGCCAAGGATAGTGACCGTAATATTATGATCCTCAACCACCCCGCCCTGAGTGGTTGCTTTATCAAGTGGCAAGATACCGGAAGCAAGGCTTTCAATTTCACACTTGAGTACTTGTGAAAACTGTTTTGTACCCCATGCCTCTACAGATTTCTGAAAGTCAGGCATGGATAGCATGAAGTGTTTCCTTCAATTTTTCTTCCACAATCGGGAATGCCAATGTGTTTATGTTCGGATATTGATTAAGTAGTTTTTGTAATGGCACCTCCACTCCGCGATCGTAAAAGACGATTACTTCTGTGTCAGGGTACTTTTGCAATGAAGCCATGAGCGATTCCACATTGCTGGTGCGATCACGAAAATCAGTCTGATAGTTGAATTCCGCTACTACGACTTTCGGCTGATTACGTTTAAGCCAGCTGTTTGCCTTGCGCACAGAATTGACCATCTCAACCTGAAACCCGGCCTGTTGATACAAACTGGTGTAATTAGGATATCCACCTAACTCTACAACGCTTAATAAAAGAGATGTACTGTTCATAATTATTCTACTGTTGACAGTCAGGGCAAACATAACCCATCCGGCCACAAAAGCTGTCCTTGATTATTGCATTGCCACACTGGTAACAATCCTGCCCGGCACGGCGATAAACATAAAAACGATAATCCTCAAACTCAAGTCCCTGCTTTTTTAATTTTTTGGCGCGAGACAACAAATTTGTTATCCCCCCGGTTTTGTAGGATTGGCGTGTCAGCTTCAGACAAATGCCAGCCAGTTTTTTTAACTCACGCATGTTTAGATCGATAATCCTGTTTTCAGGATGGAGTCCAACGATATGCAGTACTTCACAACAAAGATAATTTCCCATACCAGCCAATACAGATTGATCTTGTAGCAACCCCATCAGACAACGTCTGGAAAAACGTTTTTCCGAGAGCCGTTCCAGCACCACTTGCTCAGTTGTTTTCGGTGACAACAACTCCAGCCCCAGACGATTCAGGTAAGCATGATTTTTTAGTTCTTTCTTGTTCAGGACTTCAATATCAGAAGCACTGTATAAAAGCGCAGAATAATCGTTTACATTGATCTCCATCCGCAATTGACGTTTTGTTTCCGGATATATCCCCGCTGGTTTAACAATCCAGCGACCATATAGCTGGTTATGACTGTAAATGGTATAGCCGTTAGACAACCCAATAAGAATAGCCTTGCCTCTGGCTGTAACAGAAACAATATTCTTATTCCTGAAACGAGATTGAAAACCCTTCAATTCATCAAAAGCAAAAGTGATTTGTCGCACTTTTTGATTTTTTAAAACACCGGCCAGCTCATCGCATGCACGCAGTATTTCCGGTCCTTCAGGCATGTCTTATAAACCTCGAGACAGATCTGCCTTGATATCATTAATGTCTTCAAGGCCGACAGCAATGCGCAACAGGCCGTCACCGATACCGGCATCTGCGCGCTGTTCCGGTGTCAGACGACCATGTGTCGTGGTTGCAGGGTGCGTAATTGTTGATTTGGCATCCCCCAGATTAGCTGTAATTGAAATCAGTTTTGTATTATCAACGACATTCCATGCCGCCTGCTTCCCACCTTTGAGATCGAATGCAAGCACACCACCAAAACCGGATTGTTGTTGTTTGGCTAATGCATGTTGTGGATGGGAGGCAAGCCCTGGATAATACACACGCTCCACTTTCGGTTGCGCTTCAAGCCAGGTAGCAAGTTCGAGCGCATTGGAAGAATGCGCCTTCATGCGTAACGATAATGTTTCCAGACCTTTCAAATGAACCCATGCATTAAATGGACTCAATGATGGTCCTGCGGTACGCAGAAAACCAAATACCTGCTCGCCAACCAGATCCTTGTTTCCAACTACTGCACCACCAACACAACGACCCTGTCCGTCAATGTATTTTGTGCCTGAATGCACAACAATATCAGCACCCAGTTCAAGCGGCTTTTGCAGTGCCGGCGTAAGAAAACAATTATCCACGACCAACAAACAATTTTTACGGTGCGCGAGATCGGCAAGCGCACGAATGTCAGCAACATCAGTCAACGGATTGGAAGGTGTTTCGACAAATAACAGGCGCGTGTTGGGTTTAATTGCCTTTTCCCAGTCTGACAGATCCGTTTGTGACACATAACTTGTCTCAACACCAAATGGTGCAAGATATTTATTGAACAGTACTACGGTACTGCCAAAAATTGATCTCGATGACACAATATGATCGCCTGACTTCAGCAACCCCATGCAGGTACTTAAAATCGCCGCCATGCCGGAACTGGTTGCCACACAGGATTCAGCGCCTTCAAGTGCAGCCAGTCTGTCCTGAAATGTGCGCACTGTCGGATTGGTAAAACGCGAATAAATATTGCCTGGCTCTTCGCCGGCAAAACGCGCTGCTGCTTGTGCCGCACTGTCAAATACATAGCTTGATGTCGTGAATATAGCTTCGCTATGTTCGCCTTCATTTGTGCGCACCTGACCGGCACGTACCGCCAATGTGTCAAAACCGTATTCGTCTGTCATAGATTCACCTTTATTTATGCAAATTCCCGGTTTTTAATATCTCGGAAAATTTGAAATTTTGTTTGAGGGCAAGGCGTGGTGCTTGTGAGTAGCGCAGTTAACACGTTAGTTAATGAGCAACGCAACAAGTACCACAACACGGCCATCGGGCAAAAGATCAATTTTCAGGCACAAAAAAACCCGCTTAAGCTAAAGCAGGTTTCATCCCTCGCTTTAGCTGTATTTTTAATGCGCCCGCAAGCTGATATCAAATCGGCGCTGAAAAGTAGCTTAGGCAATGCCTCTGCTGTTGTCAATACTCAGGCAGAATTATGCAGCTCGATAATGGTGCTGTCTTTGGCCATATCACCTGATTCTTCCTTGTCCTGCTGTTCCTTGGCAGAATCATTACGCAGGTTTTCTATCTTGGTCAGGTACTCGGCACTGACATCACCAGTCACATATTCATTGTTAAAACAGGAACAATCAAAATGCTTGATTAGTTTATTGCCCTTTTGTACTGCTTCAATCAGATCCTCGATATCCTGATATACCAGCCAGTCAGCGCCAATGGCTTTAGCAATCTGCTTTTCATCACGATCATGGCCAATCAGTTCCTTGACTGATGGCATGTCTATTCCATAAACATTCGGATAACGTACTGGTGGCGCTGCAGATGCAAAATAGACCTTGTTTGCCCCTGCCTGACGTGCCATGTCGATAATCTGTTTGGAAGTTGTGCCACGCACAATGGAATCATCAACCAGCATCACATTCTTGCCCTTGAATTCAAGATCGATCGCATTCAGTTTTTGTTTTACTGATTTCTTGCGCTGTTTCTGACCTGGCATAATAAAGGTACGTGCAATGTAGCGGTTCTTGATAAAGCCTTCACGGTATTTGACGCCCAGCTCATTAGCCATTTGTAAAGCAGATGTACGGCTGGTATCCGGGATCGGAATAACGACATCAATATCATGATCCGGTTTTATGCGTTTGATTTTTTGTGCCAGCTTCTCACCCATACGCAGGCGTGACTTGTATACAGACACACCATCCATAATGGAATCAGGGCGCGCAAAATAGACGTATTCAAAAATACAGGGGGAATAAATCGGGTTGTCAGCACATTGTTTGGCAAACATGCCCTTCTTGGCATCAATGAAAATAGCTTCGCCCGGTGCAACGTCACGCACAATCTTGAAGCCCAATGCATCCAGAGCCACGCTTTCAGATGCAAACATGTATTCATCGCCATCACTGGTTTCACGTTTGCCCAGAATCAACGGGCGAATTCCATAAGGGTCACGGAAACCGACAATCCCAAAACCGGTAATCATCGCAACAGCCGCATAACCACCGCGACAACGTCGATGCACACCTGCAACGGCATAAAATACATCTTCTTCGGTTGCACGTAATTTACCCTGCTGCTGTAACTCATGTGCAAAAATATTCAGCAGGATTTCAGAATCCGAGTTTGTATTGATGTGACGTAAATCATCACGAAATAAATCTTCTTTTAATTGTTCTGCGTTGGTCAGATTGCCATTATGGGCAAGTGAAATACCGTATGGTGAGTTGACATAAAAAGGCTGTGCTTCTGATGATGAGGAGCACCCTGCTGTCGGGTAACGCACATGCCCCAGACCCATGCTGCCTATCAGACGACGCATGTGTCGGGTATGAAACACATCGCGTACCAGCCCGTTGTCCTTGCGCAAAAACAGACGACCCTGATCACTGGTCACCATGCCAGCCGCATCCTGACCACGATGCTGCAAGATTGTCAGCGCATCAAAAAGGGCCTGATTTACATTGCTTTTAGCGACAATTCCGACTATTCCGCACATGAGCTAAATCCAGAAAAAATACGACTATAGAAGTATAGCGGTTCGGGCATATGATAACCTGAATATGATCAATAAACGATATTTTTGCTGACGCTGTCTGGCAAAAATCCACGCACAAAAAGTGCTGACTGCTGGGCATAGGGTAATAGCAAGGATTGTTTCCACCAGTTATCACGTGGCAATGCGGTCATCCCCGCCAATAGTACAATAATAACGACAATTACGCCGCCACGCGCGATCCCGAACAAGGCACCTAACATGCGGTCAGTACCGGTCAGGCCAGATTTGGTGACCAGCTTTCCAACAAAATAATTGATAATGCTGCCAAGAATGATCGTGGCTACGAACAGGATACTGAATGCAACGGTGATACGCACTGAAGGGATGCTTATCAGATCCTGCATTAGAGCAGCAACATGATTTGAGAAGGTCAACGCAACCCAGATCGCCAGAATCCAGACTGCCAGTGAAAGTGCCTCTTTGGCAAAACCACGAAACAGGCTAATGATTGCTGAAATGATAATAATGCCAATAATGGCGTAATCTATCCAAACCATGATTTATTCTTGTTGTGCCCCGTGCCGACCAAGTCCGCATTCTATCAAAGTCATGAAACCAAAAGAAGTAATCTGCCTCATTCCACCTGAATCAGGAAGATATTACGGATAACGGACAATCAGGCCTTTTAGCCCTGTTTCATTGTCCAGATTTTTTTTCAATTTGGCTGCATCAATTTCACTATAAACTGGGCCGACCCGTACACGATAGCGAGCACCACTATTTCCATATGATTTGTCATAAGATGCCTGATATCCTTTATCAGAGAGTTTTTTGACCAGATCTTTCGCGCTTTTTTCGCTTGAAAGCACGGCCACCTGCACTGTCCATGAAACAATGCCTGTTTTCGGCTCCGGCTTTGTTTGTTTGGCTGTTTCTTTATTGGCTGATTTAACAACTTGCTGGGGTTGCTTCTCAATTGGAATCAGTGCCCTGCTTTGGTCTCCATCAAGAGGAATAACCTGAGATGAAAATTTTTCCTCTGGTTCAGGACTGATTTCAAAAGAGGTCACAGCATCATCTGTATTCGTCGATGGACGCTGATCCAGAATATTGGGGATAATAATCACGGCCAGTGTTATTACAACAATTGCACCAACCAGTCTTTGTTTTAGTTGCGGATCCATCGTTTAATTATAATACATGTTATCGAGCACATCGCTGACAGTGTAAAACGAACCAAATACAATAACACGATCATTCTTGCCCAGTTGTGGAATAATGGCCAGACAGGCATCACCTACCGAATCATGTTGAGAGACATTCCCTTGATGAATGGATTTGGTCAGTTCATTAGCGCCAAGACCACGCGGCACTGCCAAACTACAGACATGCCATTCATCAACCACATTTTGCATATTAGCAACCACGCCTTTCACGTCTTTATCATTTAACATCCCGAAAACAGCATGTGTTTTTCCCGCACATGGGCTGGCAGACAAACTTTCAGCCAGCACCTCGGCCGCATGCGGATTGTGAGCGACATCCAGAATCCATTGCGGATTTTCCCGGACTATCTGATATCGACCCGGCAATACCGCTGTCTGTAATCCCTTTTCAATAGCCTCCCGTTTGACCTTGATCTGTTCGGGTAGTTTCGTTAAGACCGCCAGAACAGCCGCTGCGTTTTGCAACTGGTAGTCACCGGACATGAACGGTCTTTTCATATGCTCATATTTGGTTTCAAAATCACACCATGCCCAGTCGTCATCGGACCAGCCATAATGAAAATCACGCGCCACCAGAAACAAAGGCACTTCATTTTTTTCTGCATATTTCAGCAAAGAGAGCGCCGGATCCAGATCGCCGTAGATAGCCGGTTTACCCTTGCGCATTATGCCTGCCTTTTCCAGTGCAATCGTCTCACGATCGGCACCTAACCAGGCAGTGTGATCAATGCCGATTGAGGTAATCAGCGCAACATCAGCATCGATAATATTAACCGCATCAAGGCGACCACCCATCCCTACTTCAAGGATAACGACATCCAGATCATGTTGATTGAAAACATCGAGTGCCGCCAATGTGCCGAATTCGAAATAGGTGATCGAAATATCACCCCTGGCATGATCAATACGCTCGAATGATTCACACAGGGATCGATCATCAATATCCTTGCCATTAATTCGAATACGTTCGTTGTATTTCAGAAAATGAGGTGAAGTGTACGCGCCTACGCGATAACCGGCCGCGAGCAAAATAGCTTCAAGGAAGGCAACACAGGAACCTTTTCCGTTTGTGCCGGCAATTGTCACTACAACATGATTCTGTTGTTCAGGTTTCAGAGATTGATAAACCTTGTTTACTCTTTCCAGCCCTAGCTCAATTTCTTCCGGATGCAATGTCTCTTGCCATTCAAGCCAATCGGAAAGTGTCTGAAATCGCATAATGGCTACCCCTGTCCTTTCAGTTTTTTACTGACGATCATCCACTCCGTCAGCTTTTGTTTCTTAGACAGCATGGCCTTGGTGGGAAACCAATTCTGGTGATCATTGTGTTGTTTAATTCACCGAATATTGATCAGCATTTATTCAATGAGGTGTTGGCCTTTTAGTCATCATTGCAAATAAGTTGGCAATTTTGTCACGCATTTCACGTCGATCAATAATTAAATCAATGGCACCATGTTCCAGCAGGAACTCACTACGCTGAAAACCATCCGGCAATGTTTCACGTACCGTTTGTTCTATCACGCGAGGGCCGGCAAAACCAATCAGTGCATTGGGTTCGGCTGCATTCACATCACCCAACATGGCAAGACTGGCTGAAACACCGCCCATAGTCGGATCTGTCATGACGGATATAAATGGAATGCCGCGTTTGTTAAGACGAGACAAGGCGGCACTGGTTTTTGACATTTGCATTAATGAAAACAGTGCTTCCTGCATACGCGCACCACCACTGGCAGAAAAGCACACCAGTGGAATATTTTCTTCAATACTGACGTTAACGGCTCTTACAAACTTTTCGCCTACGACCGATCCCATAGAACCGCCCATATAGCCAAACTCAAATGCAGCAGCCACCAGTGGCACATCTTTTACCTTACCCTTGATAACAATCAACGCGTCATTTTCATCCGTGTTTTTCTGTGCCTGATTGATCCTGTCCTTGTATTTCTTGCTGTCCTTGAACTTCAGAATATCAACCGGCTCAAGATTGGCAGCGATTTCCGCACGCCCTTCTTCATCCAGAAACAATTCCAGACGGCGACGTGCGCCAATGCGCACATGACTACTGCACTTGGGACAGACGTCCTGATTACGTTCAAGCTCGGCACGGTACAACACTGCCCCGCATGCCTTGCAGTTATACCAGAGACCTTCAGGCACCGTTTTCTTTTTAGTGCTGTTGTCGGTCCTGATACGCGAGGGTAATAATTTTTCAAACCAGCTCATAATAAATTCATGTTTTTAATTATTAATGTTGTATGTTTAGTTGTCGGTAATATTATTTTGTTCCCGTCTTTTTCACATCCGCATCCAGTGCGGTACGCATGGAAGACAAAATGGCAACAACTTCTTTTTGTATTTTATCCGGGCTATCTGTAAATTCTTCAAATTTCTTGACCAGTGCACTGCCAACAACGACCGCATCAGAAACTGCACCAACACCTGCTGCAATCTCTGCATCCTTGATGCCAAAACCGACTCCAACAGGTAAATCAGTATGGCGACGGATCTGCTGTACCTTGTCAGCAACTCCCTGTATATCAAGATTAGCCGCACCAGTGACACCTTTCAATGAAACATAGTAAACAAACCCGCTCGCAACAGAGCAAATTTTCTTCATTCTGTCGTCTGTTGTTGTAGGTGCTATCAGGAAAACCGGATCAAGATTATTGTTTCTGAAAATTTCAATCACACCTGTGGCTTCTTCCGGCGGCAAATCCACGGTCAATACGCCGTCCACACCCGCTTCTGCGGCCTGTTTAGCAAAACTCTCATATCCCATGATCTCGACCGGATTGAGATAACCCATCAGGATCACCGGAGTGTTATTATTGATTTTACGGAATTCTTTCACCATACCAATCACATCATGCAAACTGGTATGTAATTCCAGAGCACGCTCACTGGCCTTTTGGATCACGGGGCCGTCTGCCATCGGATCAGAAAAAGGTACGCCGAGTTCAATCACATCGACACCCGCGTCAACCATCGCGTGCATCATGGGCACGGTAATTTCAGGTTTGGGATCGCCTGCGGTAATAAATGGAATCAAGGCGGTACGCTGTTGCGCACGTAAGGAATCAAAACAGGGTTTTAATCGACTCGCCATCAGAGTGTAATTCCTTCGCGTGCAGCCACCGTGTGAATATCCTTGTCGCCACGACCGGACAGATTCACCACGATTACCTGATCCTTGTTCATGGTCGGCGCCAGTTTTTTTGCGTAAGCCAGCGCATGACTGGATTCAAGTGCAGGGATAATGCCTTCAATACGTGTCAGCGCATGAAATGCATCCAGTGCTTCATCATCCGAGATCGGCACATAGGTTGCGCGCTCAGTATCTTTCAACCATGCGTGTTCAGGGCCCACACCGGGATAATCCAGACCTGCCGAGATTGAATGAGTCTCGATGATCTGGCCATCCTTGTCTTCAATCAAATAAGTACGGTTACCATGCAACACACCGGGTTTACCTGCACACAAGGTGGCCGCATGCTTGCCGCTTTCAATGCCATAGCCAGAGGCCTCAACACCGTAAATCGCGACATCTTTATCTGCAAGGAACGGATAAAACAAACCAATCGCATTGGAACCACCGCCAACACAGGCCACTAACGCATCCGGCAATCTGCCGACTTGTTGCATGCATTGCTCTTTGGCTTCACGACCAATCACTGCCTGAAAATCACGCACCATCGCAGGATAGGGGTGCGGCCCTGCTACAGTACCAATAATATAGAATGTACTATCTACATTCGTGACCCAGTCACGCATCGCTTCATTAAGTGCATCTTTCAACGTTTTGGAACCGGAAGTTACTGGCACGACTTTCGCACCCAGTAATTTCATACGAAATACATTACTGGCCTGACGCTGAATATCTTCTGCGCCCATATACACAACACATTCCATTCCGAAACGCGCCGCCACCGTGGCGGATGCAACACCGTGCTGACCGGCACCGGTTTCTGCAATCACGCGTTTCTTGCCCATGTAACGCGCAAGCAATGCCTGACCCACGGTATTGTTGATCTTGTGTGCACCGGTATGGTTTAAATCTTCACGCTTCAGATATATCTGTGCACCACCGAGTTCCCTGCTCCAACGCTCGGCGTGATACATCGGTGAGGGGCGACCGACATAATGAGCCAATGTGTCATCCAGTTCTTTAATAAATGCGGGATCTTTTAAATAATGCTCATAGGCCTCGCGCAATTCTTCCAGCGCCGCCATGAGTGTCTCGGAAACGAATAAACCACCATAAGGGCCAAAATGGCCATTGGTATCTGGCAAATCGTAGTGACTAAAATCGAATGCTGGTTTTTGACTCACTGAATAATTCCAACTCTTAAACGAGACTATGCGCCTCGCACTGCACGTACAAAAGCAGTCATTTTATCTGCATCCTTAATGCCCCTGGATGATTCCACACCACTGCTGACATCAACGGCATAAGGACTGATCTGGCGGATGGCCGAGGCGACATTGTCAGGATCCAGGCCGCCAGCGAGGATTATAGGTTTTTTTGCCGTTGCAGGCACCTTTTCCCAGTCAAATGTCTCACCGGTACCGCCCGGTGCCTTGTCACTGTGGCTATCCAGTAAAAATGCGCTGGCATCGGGATAATTGGCCATTTCAGCATCAATATTGGTATCAGCGCCTATCCGGATGGCCTTGAAATAGCGCCGTCCAAAGTCAGCACACAGCGTCTGAGGCTGATCACCATGGAACTGGAGCACATCCAGAGACACCTCATCCAACACCGCCTGAATCTCATACTGATCTTCATCGACAAACAGCCCTACCAGACTGGTAAAAGGCGCCACTACCGATGCAATCTCACTCGCCTGCTCAATCGTCACTGCCCGTGGACTTTTGCCATAAAACACCAGCCCAATGGCATCCACCCCAAGATTTGAGGCCAGAATGGCATCTTCAGGACGGGTTATTCCGCAGATTTTGATTTTTGGTGTCATCGGGTTAATTGTAGTGATTTGAAGGGGTTATTGTAGCGTATTTTTTAGGTTACTGCGTAACGGGTTACTTGTCTCCTGTCCCTTCGGGAAAAAAGATAAGTGGCCTGTCACTTAGTGACAAACAAATAGGCATAAATGACATAAAGCATGAAAACCTGATTTATCTGAACATTGCCTTCCATTAATCAGTAAACTCCGCTCGCATGAAAACATCTGTCTGATTGTATAGGTTCTAATTTTCTGCACGATATTGTCTTCCTTTGGTTCTTGTTGAAGTAAATAGTGATGAGTGAGTTTAAAAACAGCATATCTGCCTTGTTGCTT
>Ga0224501_10001679_pt1 | contig 17211 bp, 14 predicted proteins | sample SF_Oct11_sed_USG_4_FD_169105 | JGI IMG/M metagenome (GOLD analysis project Ga0224501, IMG submission 169105) | Sediment microbial communities from San Francisco Bay, California, United States - SF_Oct11_sed_USGS_8_1 | ecosystem: Environmental > Aquatic > Marine > Sediment | place: USA... | reverse complement strand
TATATACTATAGCTATATACTATTGCTATATATACATACATACATGTATATATATATACATATATATGTGTGTGCTAATCTTAAAGTCAATCTACTGTTTCTAGAACCCAGAAGTTCAAGAGTCATGGCAGAGTGGGACAGGCCTCTCCATATATGAAGGCTACGGACAGACGGAGACAGTAAGAATCATTACGCTTTACAGCTTTATACAATAGACCACCTAATACCTAGTCTCTGTGTGTCCGTCACCTAAGTTCAACCCACACAGATATTTTTGGTTAGTACTGTCTGTCGTCTGCCATCTGTAGGTCCTAATGGCTGGTACCTTTCGCTGTATTCCCATGAAGCCCGGTTCTCTGGGAAAAGCCTCGCCTGGCTTTGAGATTGACGTTATAGATGACAATGGGCAAACTGTGGAACTGCATAAAGAAGGAAACTTCGCTGTGAAAACTTACCCTGGGCAAGTGGGGCTCTTCACCAGATATGTGGTAAGTGGGTAGATCATGTGTGGAGTCCATAGGTTTTTTTTGTGTTTCGAGGTAACAGCTGTGTATAACATTTTCTCGCCAAGCATTCCACACTTGAAATTATCAGATGGTTATGATTTTTTTCCAAATGTGGAATTTCACCCTAAAAAAGCTGTCGATAAATTTTGATAATCAGTAAGCGACAAAACAAATAGATTTCTTTCTCTGTTTTTTTCTCATTTCCTCAAATCGTTTTAGCGATTGTGAAAGGAGATCATAAGACCACTGACAGAACCACCCTCCTGTATCGGGCCTGTTTCTGGGTGTTTTAGGATGATGTTGATCGAACCAGTAGAGCCTTTGTCAATAATTATTACATAACTGGAGACCGCGGGTATAAGGACACTGATGGATACCTCTGGTTTGTCGGAAGATCTGATGATGTCATTATCTCAGCCGGATACAGAATAGGGCCGTTTGAGATAGAGAGTGCCCTGATAGAACATCCGGCTGTTGTGGAGTCTGCTGTCGTCAGCAGTCCGGATGAAACTCGTGGAGAGGTACGTTATTGTCAGTCACTATCATAGCCTTCAGGACTCCACCGCTAGATATTAGGCCTACTAATTTGGCTCTGCCACATGCCCTTCACCTTCTCAATCCAAACTGTTTCTGCATACTGTCTTATGTCATCGCCCAATCGGCTTTTAAGCCTCCCTGATGTGTCCAATCTCTAACGCCCCCATACCATGTCTGTCTGGTTCGCCATAGCCACGTGACCCAACACATGTCTATTTGTCCTTGATCCTCATCAGCGCGTTGGGTAACTGCAGTTCTGCTCGAATTGAGGCCTTTATTCGCTTCTTTTCCCATTGTACACCATCATTTGTGTTGCTCTGATCATACATTCCATCTTCTTCATGGGATTCCAGGTTTCAGCCCTGCTCAACCAAAAATGTTTTGGGTTTTTGACTAGTAATTCAGTCCGCCTTCTTTTTTATGTAACACAAACATGGTATGGTTTTCAAGAAAAAAATACACGGTGTATTTATTTTTAGATAGTCAAGGCTTTCATAGTGCTTACTGAGGCAGCCAGAATGGCTGACCCAGTGTCTCTTGTCGCAGAAATACAGGATCATGTAAAGAGGACTACAGCACCTTATAAATATCCCAGAAAGGTACCTGCACCAAAGATGATTATCTTAGAAATTGTGTTCTTTGCTTTCATCACTCAGTGACCGATAGTTGAGACTGTTACTTGTTGTACATCATAAAAAAAGTCTAAATTTCTTCAGTGAAATATGTCGCCGATTTCTTGTATCTGAAAAGTCTGCTGTTTATAGTTTCCACTATTGTACACCCTATGGTGTATTAGTTTTTGGTTTCTGTAGTAACCACATGTTTGTAGGTTGAGTTTGTTGATCAGCTTCCCAAGACGGTAAGTGGGAAGATAAGAAGAGTGGAGTTACGAAGAGCTGAGTGGAACAAGTGACCCTCGGAATGTTGAAGACGACATTCTCGCTGTTTTATCCATTTGCCGCACAAGCTTTGTACATTTCCAGCATTTGATCTACTCAGTGAAAGTATGTTACGGGTGTGCTCGTTGGTGTGAACGCATACAACCGTGTATAAATGGTAAATAAGGTGTTTTGTGTATATTGTGAGCATGTTCTATCAATCTATATTTGCACGGAGGTTTTTTCTCAAAACAGAAATTTTTGGTGCTCTAGGCAGAATCGAACCAGAAACACGCGTGCTATATTTGAGTTTGTGAGCTTTTACCCTCGGATTAGTGAAATGCTCATGATATTTACTGCATGGATAGCTTCCAAATTACGTGACTGTTTGAAAAGTAGAATATAGAGGATAATTTTATTTTATATGACTATCAGAGCCTTGTTTACAGAAGATTTATCCAATATATTATAGAAATCTGAGGACACGCCATACAAATTGGCAGATATGCTGGCTTGTGATTTGTGCTATAGTCAGCGTGCATAGTCAGTATGACACTATTTAAACCTTGTGTAGTTGCAAAAATGAGGTTATGGCTTTCACAGTGAATAAAATCAAAATTGTCTCTGTAAAAATGTGGTTGGCTAGTAACTGGAAATGAGAAAAGTTGGTTTCATACACGCTAGCTTCCTAGCTTAAGCTACATTGTGGTCTCGATCACACAATGTTCCTAAGCTGAATGACCAGGCGACTGGTGAACGCAATGGACAAAATGTCATAATGTATATAAAACAGGTACCGCAAAAATGAACAGTTTGACATTCCAAATTGTACGAAGAGGGCCGCATATATGCTCCAATATATCTCTATTAGCCAGTGGTCTCTTTCAATCATTTTTAGTTTGACCACCACTCATCCGTGACGGTGTGACCATTGGCTTTTCGAAATGAAATTTTAAAAAATCTATAGAAAAAGCAGTGGTAACCCCTGGCCAATAATACACATCTGAGAGAACATCTCCATCAGGTTCGTTGCATAAAATGTCATATAGTCCTCCATCCTAATACAGCTTTGCACAGGTTTTCCTCAATGACCTTGTGATAGCATCAACTGACCATGGCTCGAGTTATCGCCTCGTGTGAGTATGCGGGATTATAACTCCAATACAATCCATACTCAATAGACTGGTTGGCAAGTGGCAGCATAATAATATTGATGCCTATAAATAGTATGGATGTGTTGTATGGCACATCTGGCTCGAAGGCCAAAATTTTCTTTAAAAAATATGATATTTTCAGCATCGTTGATAAGTATCGGTGCACCGTGTTCTGAAATTGCGAACGAGACAGCGATATAGGAAAGGGAAGGTCAGGTCATAGAACGGGATCATATCCGTCTACGTCACATGATATTCAATGTTACCCAAAATGCACTTGCAGAAGATGGTTGCATAGAGGAGAAGGATCTGAACTGGTTGATGTTATCGACTTCATCACGGTTAGCAGCAACCTGGTTAGGCTTCCCGTCTCTGTAATGCGTAGAGGAGATGTTATTTCTGATATTTGATACGTTTACATTGCGATCACTAACCCTTAAATGAACTTGTGAGTGTTTAAACTAGTGCTATTTCTTCAACTGTACCCTAGTTTGCTCGTCTGATCAGCTGTTTGTGATCTGGCTGGAGTGAGCACAACCACACCCAAACTAGACCGTTGGGATGCGTCTAAGCCGAGTTCTCGTATAGTGTCCTGTTCATTATTAGGGACGGGGCCTGACGCAGAGTCGGTCAGTCACACACACACACACAGTCGCACATTCACCCAAGTCACCGACCCGGGTCGATGAGTAACTGCTTTTCAGTCAGTCACTGGAATGTGTAACAGAGTGAGTAGTATATCTATGACGATGTAAGACTTGAGTTTGGCCTAGTATGAATCTAGCCACTCACCCAAGTCCATGTGTCATTGTGTGGTGACTTGGTTGCTAGTTGTCGGTATCACAACCTGTGACAGGAGTTTTGTTGGACTTAAATTGAAAGTGGATTCGAGTGACTCTTACCAGTACCACACTTTGCGGGCGACTTAATCATTATCACTGCCTCAGTAATTACCTGCGATAGAAAGAGTATATCAATTTGATCATTGTCACAGTATTGTTTAGCAATGTGACCGTAAAACTGGCAGAGTTGGTGAATTGGGGTCACTCGGTTGAACCATTTCACACTGTGGCGTATCTTCCACTAGTTCAGGTTCTCTAGCATAACAATTTAGGCGTTTATGATTTTATTCCGGTGCCATCATACACTGCTATCTAGATTTGTGGAGTTTTATTGAGCCTTTTTGACGTGTCCATTTTGCGATGATTGCTGTAGAACTAGAGTCACCTGTCTCCTAACTGGCCTAGCCCATGATAAAACATTTTCCGCAGGTGACCAACACATTTAGCATGCCATCAGTTTCATCTTCTAAAGACGAGTCTGATAGCAAGACCGCAAGGTCGTGACTAGGTCACTGCGGCCAAATTTCAGAACTAGATTTAACTTGGTACTGGACTATAGGCTAATGGAAACCTGGCTTGATTTTCCAAAGCTAGTTGTGCTGGTATTCTTTCATTTTCCACATCATGTTTCATCAACATCACACAGTATTGGCAAGTCCATTTCAATATCCGTACAATCCCACAACCTGTTCCTAACACTTTGAAATGAATTATTCCAAACTCTGCTGTAGTTTACTTTCTTTTACCCATAACAAACTAACTCTGGGAGGCTCGGTATCAGTGACTCTAATTTAGGTCTTTGGGTAAAGCCATCATCAATCATCACTCATTGCATTCCAACGCTTACTCAGAGTATTCATTTTTTAGCTTGGCGTTCAGTGGACTCCTCTCCCATTGACATGAGTCATTGTTGAGAGACCAGGAAGAATGAGTACGAGTGCTTGGGACAGTCAACATCTAGTGTCCGACCTCCAAGGCAGTCAAAACGCCTCAGCCACTAATTTATCCTCTCATCTCAGTAAAGCTGCTGCAGGTATCAGTCGGTCACAGGACGATGCCACAGTAGGCTACTACTTTCAGCGTCCCCAGAGTGAAAACGACTTACAGACATACGGAGGAGGAAAGCGGTGGGCTATTGGTGATGACATGTTGGTCGAGCAGGTTAACAATGTAAGTACTGGCTTGGTATGTATCTCCGGTTATAGAAACAGTGTTGCCACAATCGGCATTCCTCCTTATTGGCAATCGGAGGGCCTACATGCCACTGACCTGTCAATACATACACATATACATACATATTTTTTCATAGGCTAAGAGTGTCAGCGATTTGGAGAGGGAGTTTCACAACATAAGCCTCGGAAGTGATGTAAGTATGCCAGTATCTTATGACTGAATCTGCAACATTGGTGCTTTGGTACAATAGAGGAAATTCTGTGAGAAAACGCATCGTAACAGTATTGAGCTTCTTGTTGTAATGTGTTTCCTCAGTTCTCCACCAAGAAGTACTGGGATATGCCTGATGAACAAATGTCGGATGGCAAAGGGACAATGTTCAGCGGGCCAAACCCATGGAGCCCTCGTCAAAGTACCTGGAGCTCCCCGCAAGCCGGATCAACAGGCAATCGAAGCAGTGCCCTGGGCCTGCTAGCGGAGGGAGGTTATCACAGTGCAGGTAGGCTTGCCGCTATCACAACCTATCGTAGTTTGGCATTGTAAATAATGCTTTGGTTTCAATTGTGATGGTAGTTTTTCATCAAACTGTATTGCGCTGCTCATTCATTTTTAATGCTCCATAATGGTGGGTGGGAGTCACTTTAAAAAGTACCAATCCTGATAGTAGTATGTGTATTATCAGTTAGTGGTGAAGTGTATCTGAATGACACGTCAATCATAGATTGCCATATCAGAAATAGTATCACAGGCCAACGACCTATTAGTGAATTTCAAAGTGACCGATCAGTCACACACCCCCATCCTCTGACCTCTATTTAGGTCACTGAAGTGAGACCGTTACAGACTGAGTACCTGACTGTGTTCATGAGCTGAGTCTCCATGAATACGGTTTGTTTTATCAGTGCACTTTGCTTTTTTCAGATAGCAACGTGGCCCAGGCTTTGCAGTTATCTCCCGGTCGATCTTCGTTTCCCCCAGCCGATTTGGGCGCGGATATGGTTGAGTATGTGCTGGGAGATCCCCTGTCAAAGAGTCAGGGGAAAACGCCAGTCAAAAACAATGCCAAGACACCATCGCCATTTGAGGCTGATCAAAAAGAGAGTCCCGGGGATAGAGTTATGTCCAATGGTGATGATGGTTTTAGGTAGGTAGCGGAGACTGGTGTCACTTCTCATTTCAGTTCATTGTGTTATATGAACATTTCATTGTAATTGTTAGGCAGGATGTTGCATGCACTGCGCGAATTCACCCACATCAAAGTATCGGATTTTTCACCAATTGATTAGTCTCGTGTGAAGCATTCATTTGTACTAGCTCATAATAATATGAATACAACTGATTTTTGTTTGATCTGTTCTAGGGGTTTGAGAAATGAGTCGCCTTTGGGTAAATTGCCCAGGGGAGATGATGAACAGGTTGGACCACTACCAGTTGGCCAGACCCCAACTAAGCAGTGTCAAGCCGAGTCTGAAACCTTTGGCCCATTGAACGTCTCTCAACGTAAGTTACGCCATGACAGCTATTCAGTCTTCCGTATGCGATTCTACTTGCACCCAATGCAGTAGTAGTTTCTGGTACATGTGTACGGCCCTAGGTCCAGGTATCAGGCAACATCTGAACCGTAATTGGTAATGTTTTGCAGCCTATCGACTGAACTTAGAACCCCTACCGTTTCCTGATTACACATCGATGGGTCCCGCGCCCACCATGGACTCTCCGGCCGCCAGCCAATTCTCCAGCATGTCAATTCCTCCACTTGACTACACAACAACAAGCTACAACAATGTGAGTTGCTGTAGCATTCTTCGTGCGAAAATCGCTTAGAATATGGGATAATCAATGTTCTGCTGTTGAAGTGAAAATTAAGTTGAATAATAGGTTTTTCTACTCTTATTTTTGCTCTGTTTTAGTCAATGGTCAGATCACAGGGCCCTCAGCAGAGTGTGTTCCATCAGGGAACGCAACCGGCATTTTCGGTACAGCAATCACCAGCCCAGCAGCAGCATATGCCTGGCCAGGCGCAAAACGTGCCTTTCACTTTTATCAACCCGCAACAGTTTAACATGACACAGGGCCCTCATCAGCAGCAGTCCCTCACAGGTTAGTGCTCTCCCATCTAGTCTAGATACCCATGGTTATGGAAAATGCAGCTATTGTGCTGACATTTGGCAATCTTGTGATATTATCCGCTAGTATTATCCTCATCCCAGAGATCTCTTAGGACTTAGTTACCAACAGTGACCACTGATCTGTCTTCCATTAAGATTGGTGATATAAGCTTAATGCTGGCTCTCTGCTCACTGTTTGTCCTCAGCTGCTGTACCGCTGACAATGTACTAGATGTGGCCTGCTGAGCCAGCGAATCGTAATTGGCTCGAATTGGCAGCGTGGTTTCTGTGCACCGCTCGCAATGCTTGCTCTCCTGACACCGTATTGCATGCATATAGGACCAAACAGCCTGCCGACTACCATGCCGACTAACCAAGGAAATAATGCCAATCCGCAGCCTCCGATGCAGTTCCCCCATCCCGCATCTTTTGTCATCAACAATGGACAAGACCCATACCAAATGGGCATGCAAATGACTGGTAAGGGGAAACACTGTCGCAAAATAATTTCAACCAATTTCTGCAACATTGGCTTTGCAGCCAGCGTCAATGATTTCTGTGCCCTTGTTGGAATGTCAATTAATGTATAATGTTGTCCTTTGTTACGCTCTGCTTGGCTGAACTGTGTGAATGTCCCCCGACTGTTGCCTCAATGTCACACAGTCATGTTGCCGACTACACGCTACTGATGAGGCTGTTTTAATATACAGTCCCAATGTTTTATGCTCTAGCGTGTATGTATTTTTCCCAGGGCCTGTGTTACCAACACAGTATGTGCAAACACCATGGGGTCTGTGCGCGGCTGGTATAATGCCACCCCAGGCCATGCAGCAGCAACAACAGCAGCAACAACAGCAGCAGCAGACATCTAACCAGCAAAGATCAGCCAGCGGGCAGCGACCACTCACGCCTGGTCAGTCCAACCAGCCCGACATGTCAAACCAGCAGCAGATGAACCCGCAGCAGTTTCAGATGGCTCCTAACTTTGTGGATTTTGGAAATGGTTAGTGAACTTGAATCTCAATGCATTTGGCCCTCATCCCTCCGCTCACAGACCCACTTCATGACTCGCGATTTGATCATTTTTTAGGTGGATATCCGGCTATTTTGGCATTCTATGACCAGAACGGACAGCTTGTCACCATGAACAATGCCCGCGGAATGGGAGGCACGCCTATACGTCTTGTGTCACCAGCTCCAATCATGTTCAATTCCAATGGACAGGCTACAGGACCACAAGGACAGTCTGGTAGGTCTAATGGTAGACTTCATACAATCATACTGGTGCTGGTGCAGTGTGCCCAAATTCCAATTGAATCACTTCAAATCAGATGGACCAATGAGGGTGGCTAGGTACAGCCCACTCACCCACTGAATTACTTCAACTAAAGCTCTAAGGCCTTTGCTACAAGGTTTTGTTCAACTATGGCTTCTATGAAATTGTGTTGTCACCAAATCTCTGTTAGGAATGTAACGACACATGCACCCATTCATTAGTTACAGGTGCATATCCTTTTGAACAGTGATCTATGGCACTCACTCTCCACAGAATTCATTTGGTGATCTTGTTCATTACAAACCCAGTTACTAGTTAACAAGACAGCTACAAATCCGCGAGGGCGCGTGACTAAATACTTCGGACACAGAACAGTACTGATCTCTACATGAACAATGCCCATACTCTGTTTTATTTAGTAAACTGTCGCCTGTGGGATTAGTGTGCTAGGTCCTCTTTTAGGGTCTGTTCCACCGCCGTTCACAATACCACATCCCCGGGCAGAAATCTTCATACAATTCCCAAGCTGCATTGGCCGATTAAGCCAGTACTGCGCGCAATCAATGCCATTTTGTGTTGTTCATGATGTGGTAAAAGGTTTGACCATACAGAAGATAATTGTAAACTGAATGCATGGAGTCTGATCTACTGATACTTGGGTTATGTAAACACTCGCCGGTTATATATTGTGGTTATGTATTGTGGGATAATGAGTTGATTCACTTTTGTTTTCAGGTTTTAATCCCTCAAACTCGATCAATTACAACAACAGCAATGGAGGGATAAACATGGCCGGCATGCCTATGAATAATATACCAATGCCGATGCAGCCAAACCAACAAATGCCAATGAATAACAATGGAGGTTTCAACCAGAATGGACCGCCATCTGACTTTGGTGAGTCATCTATCAAACAGATAGGATGCGCGCTGATGTGATAAATCCATTAGACCATCCCCTTGTGACGGGGCGAACTTTGAGATGCTTCCTGTTAACAGTGCATATTCGTCAAGGATATGACAATTTCGCGGAAAGATTATCGATAATCTCTGTGTTTTATTGTAGCGATGCCGCAGAGACAAGATTCGTTTGAAGATCCGAAATTCCGCCAATATCCAGGCATGGGCATGTCATCCAGCCCTGCTGGACCAATGGGACTGGTTCAGCCTCCTCCTCCTCCTCTCACTCCTCCCAGCCTGGGCGGCACTACTGGCCTCGGTCTAGGTGAGAAATTAGTCTGCGCTCCATCTGCTGTCATTCCACTCCATTGTGTCTGCCCACTAGTAGCCCTGTCCCACGTATGGCCCGCCAACTGATCGTATTGATGTCTTTGAAGGCCTCGGTTCCGGAGGAAGGCTGTACAGTACTGCTCCTGGAGCTGAGGGAACTTACAGAAATAATATAGGCCCTAATGGAGGAGCGATGGGACAAGCAAGTGGTGGTATGTTCGGTCGGTCACCCAAGGAGCCGGCTAGCATCGGTCGGAGTAGGCTGCTCGAAGACTTTCGTAGCAACCGTACTCCTACTCTCCAACTGCAAGATCTCATTGGCCATGTGGTGGAGTTCTCCCAAGATCAACACGGCTCGAGGTAATATCTCACCTATCATACCTATTCTATTTGATGGGGTATTACTGTTTTGTTTTGTTAGGTATTAAATTGTGGATTTCGAGTGAAAGATTGAACCTTTGGTGTTTGACCTTAATCTGTAACAATGACTGGGCTAGCATCAGAGGCAGGAGCTAATTGTAAGATTATTTTAGATTCATTCAACAGAAATTAGAACGAGCGTCACCGATTGAGAAGCAAATTGTTTTCAGCGAGATCCTGAGTGCCTCCTACAGTCTAATGACAGATGTTTTCGGTAGGTACCAGGAGTGACTGCTAATCACGCCCTTGCTTGCGCACTAGATGCTTATCAGTGATTGTGATTTTGAAAGAGTTGGTTATGTTTTGTCCGTTTCTAAATGTCTTGTTTGGTTTCAAAGGGCACTGCAACGAACTCAAGTGACCACTTGTGTTTTCTGTAGGTAACTATGTCATCCAAAAGTTCTTTGAGTTTGGGATTCCGGAGCAGAAGCAAACATTGGCCCATCGCCTAACAGGCCATGTGCTACCACTGGCCCTTCAGATGTATGGCTGTAGGGTAATTCAGAAGGCACTGGAATCTATCCCACCAGACATGCAGGTATGCAGAGGTGCAGAGGGGATGGTCACACCACCCTCATTCCTTATTCTAGCATGCTCTGTTTTGGAGCTGACAGAGGATGCTGCTTGGCAGTTTTAGTTTCTAGTCCCACAGATTTGTCATCCCAACCCCTGTTAACCTTTGTCATGCTTGCTTTATAGATCGGTATCGTGAAGGAACTCGATGGACATGTGTTGAAATGCGTGAAGGATCAGAATGGAAATCATGTTGTGCAAAAATGTATTGAGTGTGTGGATCCAGGTCACCTGCAGTTTATAATTGATGCTTTCAGAAATCAGGTACGGTTTGTTTTTCTCTATTGTTGATTTGATTTTGACTTCATACACTGACCTTAATGTCTAAGCGAATGCTACTAATGAACAACAATCAATCATGGCTACATGCTATTCACATTCTGTTATCCACTTCGGCAGGTGTACAACTTATCCACTCATCCATATGGATGCAGAGTCATCCAGCGTATCTTAGAACATTGTCTGCCCGAGCAGACGGCCATGATTATGAAAGAGCTACATGAACAGACCGACCGTCTCGTACTAGATCAGTATGGCAATTATGTCATTCAGCATGTACTGGAACATGGTCGCATGGAAGAAAAGAGCAAGATTGTTCAGCATATAGTTGGTCGTGTTCTTCAACTAAGTCAGCATAAGTTTGCCAGGTATGATGTGGAAACCGCTGCCAGCATCCCTTACTGGCACGGATAATTGTATCAGTATGTTCTTATTCTTTCTGCTAGTACCTCTTCTAGCTGCAACACAATATTCGAACAAGTTGGAAGAATAATCTTTCCATATTGAATCCGTATAATTTTTGTGTGTATCAGAATTAATTTATCACCAAAGATTATCTGTCTATAGAGCGCCCGGGCACAAAGAGTGCTCATTCACGCATATTCGGTAATGGTTTAGTTATGTCATTGTGATAATGTTGTGTTTCTGTAGCAACGTAGTGGAGAAGAGTGTCACCCACAGCTCTCGAGCTGAGAAGGCTGTACTTATAGAGGAGGTGTGCAGCATCTCAGAGGGGTAAGATTATCCCTCTCTCTCTCTCTCTCTGTCAACCTCGCACTATCAATCCCGCTTAACAGTAAATAGATCATAATTAATCTAACCACATGATTGAACTTGTATAGAGTGGGTCATGGCAAAAACAATTTATGTCTGCATATTTTTGTCATTTACTGATTTACTCATAGCACCGGTTCAAAATTCTGAATCTGCAAATAAAAACAGATGTGTGGTTCATGATTTGAAATCCTTTTTGTTTTGCAGCGGACAAAGTGCTCTGTATATAATGATGAAGGATCAGTACGCCAACTATGTCATCCAGAAAATGTTGGACGTATCTGAGCCCAATCAACGCAAAATACTTGTGCACAAGATCCGGCCACATGTGGCCACGCTGAGGAAATATACGTACGGCAAGCATATAATCGCCAAGCTTGAGAAATATCTGATGAAGAATGGTGGCGGCGACCTCAGTGGCAGTCCTGTCTCCCTCCCGCTCATGTAGACCCGTCTTAAATCATCAGCCCCTGAGATAATGTACTTGCGCATGACAGCATACTAGTGCCAATGGTCACCACAGTCATGGTGCCCACTGTATAGAAAAATGTGCTCCAGGTTCCTTTGGGCCCTATAAATAGCAGTAGATGTAGTGTGCTTTAATGTGTGGCTGATTTTGAGTGCTGTGTTACCATTAATGGGTTGCTATAGTAACAGGCAATGTAAGGCCGTGTCGCATACAGCAGCTGTGATCGACTGGAGGGGCGCCTATTGCATCTGTGTACTTTCTCTCTAGTCAAACGAACCAAGTTCGACTGTAAAGTGTATATATAACTTCCCATTTGTTGATGATTGTATAAAGAGAAACGTTTGTATAAAAATTAAGTTTGTAAAGGTTGGATGACATTCCCGAGTCTGTGATGGGCATTCGCGCCCATAGGGCTGCGCTCAGTGACTGAACATCGTCGCGCTATTGGACCCACAACTACGTATGGGCGATCCCTACTAATAGGCGTTGGATTTGTTTTGTTGTAAGGAGCCAAGACATGCGTCCCATTGCAGTTGTCTGGTTATGAGTGTGCGCTATGCCAGCTGCTCAAATAGTCCAGGTGCTATAAAACTGTACAGTGTACCATAAATTGAAAGTTAACTGTTGGACACAATCGTGTGTTGGCAGCGTGGTCGTAGCATACCCTCAGACCGCTGTGCCACACAGTCTTATATTGCTGTTATTATGCGAAACCCATTTTAGTTGCCGTGTGTGTATGTCCGATAACCAACCCCATTGTATTTTCTGTGTAAAACACTGCTATTTATTTCCTTGTAAGCTACTTTATTTCTCGGTTTGATTTGCCTTCATCCGAAAACGGATGAGCTTTGTAAGATCATGTTAGTTTGAATATGTTGGCCGTTCTTTTGCCTAGCAGCTGACTACATGTATGTATATTTGTATACATAATTTTTTCCGTGTCAGGTAAAGGTTCAATACCTACATGCTTTATGTAAAGGATGGTTATTTATAATGTACAAAAATGAAAAAAGTGGTATATTATTACATTCTATTTGTTGTATTGCTGACTTTTGATTCGTTGTCAGCATTTAGCACACCATTTACAAAACCTGTATTATAATCGTGAAGAAAATGGTGTGCTTCAATCGGATTACGATTTGTATTATACGGTCACGTAATGTAACCTGCCTAGAAAAGACTGGTGTTTATTGACTAATAATAAAATGTGTGATCAACCTTGACCCTCGTTGATTGTAGTTCGCGGGTAAAATGCAGACATTGACATATAGCTATTGTAGGCAATGGCCACGTTATAATATGCCGGCAAGCTAGGTCACCTATGCTCAGTCGCAATTGCATCGGAGTCGTCTCTTCGATCTAGCGAGTCCGGTAACTTTCCGAATTACGTTTTTCCGGCCACCCTCCGTCAGCTGATGGAGCGTTTTCGATATCATCCAAGCTAGGTTAGTTGAAAATTTCACTCAAAAATCACGTCAGGAGCACCCCAATCTCCGTTATTCTAGGTAATTCTGTTGAATTGAACTTCAGTTTATTAGTAAAGCTCGGTAGATCAGCCAATTTTCTTCATCAATCCAGTCACTTAATCAACCACGTCAACTCACCAGTCTAGACTATTGCTAGTTTAGTACTAGTACTACTACTAGACTAGTACTAGTAGTAGTACTACTACTAATTACTAGTACTACTAATAATAATAAATAATACTAAATACTGCTTGCCGATTCCGTCGGTTGAGTTGCGACTTGGTTTAACGTTAGAACTTACCGGTTGATTCGTTGTGTCGCAGTCCGTCTCGGTGTGTACTCTGTTCTGTAAGTGTAACTCACTAACTGTATGTCTACTCTATGTGTTATGCTCAGTCACTCAGTCGCCGGTAACAAATCGCGTAAATATGTACCAGTTAGTTAGTTTGTTACACGGACTCGCAAGTTTGGTATTACTCACTCAGTCACTGAGTCATCCATGATTCAGACATTCGCTGTGCAGTAGGCTACCTAATAACTCACTCAGTCACTGCTAATAACAAACGGCTGGTCCGACCAGCCACTGAGTGGTCGGTATTGGATGAATTGAATGATACTGAAGTCATGATGAGTGCACACTGCGATATTTGTTAAAAATAAAAACCAGTGTCAGTATGCTAGAACCGCAAAATCAGTCAATGCAGGCTTTGAAAAATCGGTGCAGGTGGTGCAAAAACCTAGGGCTTAGTGCTTTTGTTAAGTACTCTGACTTTCTTAAATCACGATTTTGGGATTAGTCATGCGCACGCCACTCAAATCTTAAACTTTCTTAGGTGAGTTACTGATGTTGACTGATACCCATATGAGGGGCATGGTCTTAAACGGACATTCTCACATGCACCTACACTTGCTGCTAAAAGCCCTTTACCATATTGCAGGATAACCCGGTCATAGACAGAAGCCATGATGGATTACACCACGCTTCTGATGACCGCTAACCATAACAAGAAGCAGGCTGAACGTGAAGTGAGTTTTACTCTATTTTGTGCTTCACCTGAGCTGCATTTTAATCCATTCTCCAAGTTGATGCAGATGTGTGCCTTATAACTTTGGCTACCAATAAGAGCAATCACATTTCTCGGAAACAGCCAAATTTTTTCTAGTATGTCCCTTCGTGTATGTCATGGTTTGTTACAGTTCTCATGTCCAGACCAACAATATTAAAATGATTGTTGAAACAAAAGATTCGTTAATCTTTGGTTCTATTATTTCTAATTATTTTTATTAATCATTCAACTTATTCAAATGAGAAACTCTTTTGGCGCTTTGCTGTAAGATCTAGATAGGTCATGTCCTGTTGCTGTCTACATTTCAGAAACAGACCCAGCCTGTCCTCAAGACGAAGCTGGGTGGTCCAAAAAAGGAAGAAAGGAAGAAAGTGGATGTGTCTGTCATAAAACAAAGAGTGGAAGCGCAACGAAATCCCGGCAAGAAGCCGGAGAAAAATACAAAGATCTCATCTAAACAGGTCACCTTGGCTAGTTAGCGTCATTATTTTCCAATCGTGTTTCTCACGTAAATGTCCTCATTGTAATGATGTATTTGCTCGTTTTCAGAGGCCGCTTGATAGTGGTGAACATAAATCCCAAACTGGAAGTAAGCATACTGCTTTGCCTGTCAACAATCTCGAATTCATAGCAAATATTCGTAAACTCAATGAAATGGCTGAGAAAAAGGCAAAAGCACCTCTCATCCGACCTGCACCTGCCAAAGAAGCCCCGCCCACCAAAGGAGCTCCGGTGGCAGGAACTAAACCTAAATCTAAATCTAAACCTGCAGCAAATCCACCAAAATTTTCTGACCTGATTGCTATGGCGCAAAAAGTACAGACGGATCCTAATGCGCTGAAGACGATAAAACCAACCAAGCCATCCACTAGCAAAGACAACGCGGACATTTCCAAACCACCACAGAAGGGTCAAACCAAACCATCAAAAACCATACAAAAGACAGCCCCACTGAAGGCCAATAAAGATAGTTCAGTAGCTAGTAAAAAAACGAACTCCCAACAGTCTGCTAAAGGAAACCCACCAATAAGTGATAAGGGTAACCCGAGAAAGAGACCACCCCAATATAGATCTTGTGATCAAGGACCCCCAGTCAAACAGACCCTGTCAGGTAAGCCGGTCGTCGTGCGGTCTATCTTTGCACTTTTCAGTTTATCAAATGGTAATAATGGTCTCCCTATACTACACAGTACATGCTTCTATGGATGTTTATTGTATGAAGAGGTCTTACGCACCAGTTGGGTTGTCCATTATTTATACCTGGCTTGCCAAAGGCGGCTTCGATGGGGGGGGGGGAGCGAACTCACCATCCTTGCAATTTTGACACGCTTTTACCGACTGAGCTACCTTGGACCCTTGGGACTTCACTATGTATACAGTTATGGTTGTTAATCCCAATGCATTTAGTTTGCCGGGTTGTGCCTTTAGACATCTAAAAACGCCTGTTTTTTATCTTACCACCAACAGTTACACATCAGTTTTACTGTTATAGAGGCTAGTCTGGCAAAACTCGCTCTCAAAAACGGCAAAGCTCCTATGCGATCTCAACCACAGTCAACAAAGACAGCCAGCAGCATTGCTGCTTCATCCTCTGTGTCTAAAAAGGAACTTCGCCTACCTTCTAAGGATAAAAGTAATACAATTGGTGACAATAAGGGAAAGAAATCTCAGACGCAACCAGGTACACAAAACCCTTAGCCTGCGGGCTTTACAGCATGGGATAAAGCCATAATTGGATGCACCATTGACCCACTCAATACCCGGTGGAATAGGTTACGTCGGAACACATGTTCAAGATGGTTGTGATAGTTTTTGTCTTCAGTCAAGCACCAAGCGCCCTATATCTTTGCAATAAGATCTCGAAACATTGAAAAGGGGCAGGATATTTTGTTTTCTTGAAAAAGAACTTGTTCCGGTGCTCTTAGGCTTTGAACTTCCCTGTGAGTTGGTGATCGAGCTGTTGTAGACCTTTTAGATCATTTATCCTCAGAGGTAATTGCTGTTGCCCTGAACATGCTTGGCACTGCAGGAGCTCGAAGCTCGCCAGTAGTCTCACATCAGGTTTATCTATGATTGAATGCATATGAATGGTACACGCTGTACTATTTGTGTCTTAACTGAAAACTTTGCCCTTATGAATTTCACATGCAACGAAGTCGTCTTTCGTTTTACAGAACCAAAACCTTCCTCAAACCCAGCCTCCACTGGCTCCACCTGGGATCGACTGATGGGCTCAAAGAGTCGTGAGTTTATGCCTCACTCTCCCCAGTCATAAGTCATTGAACTGGTGTAGTTTGCTCTATTTCAGTCCTCAGACACAATCATGGAACTAGGTTGCATTTGGTCCTCATTTGGTTAGCTGTTGCCTATAAAGCCTCAGTTCTGGTTGGTCTGTGGGATGACCTACAATCTAAACTGGTGATCAATGGGGGGGGGGGGGGGACCCAAAGGGGTAAAAAA
>Ga0224501_10001678_pt1 | contig 17216 bp, 18 predicted proteins | sample SF_Oct11_sed_USG_4_FD_169105 | JGI IMG/M metagenome (GOLD analysis project Ga0224501, IMG submission 169105) | Sediment microbial communities from San Francisco Bay, California, United States - SF_Oct11_sed_USGS_8_1 | ecosystem: Environmental > Aquatic > Marine > Sediment | place: USA... | reverse complement strand
CGGTGGTCGCCGTGGCAATCTTTAATTTTGCCTGTTTTCATTCTTTTTTCAAATAATGATTTATTTTTTATAAAGAAATTATCGGTAAAATCTTTTATGGCTCTATATGTTTCGGCAGAAAGAGTTTGATTAATATAATTTATGGCATATTCATAATTTCCGTTAATATTTTTTTTAACGGCGTCAATAGATCCGTATTTTGAAATATTTGAATTTGTTTCGGCTTTTTTATGAAACGAGGCGATTAAATCGGCGATATTATTTATGTCGCTTTCATGCACTTGATTTTTTTTTATAAGATGAATCATCATTTTCTCTTCGGGAATTCGAATCATTTTAACGCAGTAATCAACAGTTTCTCCTTCATTATTAAATGAATATATGCCCTTATTTTTTTTAATTTCTAAAACGCCTAGATAAACATCGGGAGAAAGTCTTTTGTTTAATTCAACCTCTTTTTCGCAGTAATATTTTCTTTTTTCTAATGTTGAAAAGTCTAAGAATTTAAAATTAACGGGTTTTTTTATTTTATAAACATAATCGTCGGTCATTATGACGAATGAAATATGCGTTTGTTTTAAGATTATGTCTTTGTTTTTGATTGAATACAAGTTTTTATCTAACAGCGATTCTATCATTTTATTCATATTATGAATTCCTGATAATAAAGTATGGTCTTTTTAAAGAAATCGTCTATTTTTTTTGTTGCCGTTGAATGTTTATTTTAATTATCAATCTTATATCTTATTGTGTATAAAAAAAATCCGCTAGAAAATGAAAAAAAAGAATAAATTATTAAAATTACTGAATTACTATCCTCCATATTTAGGGGCCGGGGTTAAGGTGGTATATATCTCGCCGGATTTTTTAACATTCAGGGTACAAATGAAATTAAGATGGTTTAATAAAAATTATATGGGTACCCATTTTGGCGGATCTTTATATTCAATGTGCGACCCTTTTTTCATGATCATATTAATTGAAAATTTGGGAGACGAATATATTGTATGGGATAAGGCGGCTAAAATAGATTTTATAAAACCCGGAAAAGGCAAAGTAATCGCTCAATTCTCTATTGATCCCAATACAATCGATATTATAAAAAAAGAGGTCTCTGAAAAAAAGAAAATTTTAAAGATTTTTCACGCTGAAATAATGAATGAAGAAAATCAGGTTATCGCCCGACTTGAAAAAACTTTGTATATTAGAAAAGCGGGCAGGCTAAAAAATAAAAAGTTATTATAAAAGTTATTATAAAATTGGCATTTCAATATTTTTTCCGTCAATGCTGGTATTATTTCTCTCTTCCCAGTATTCTTTAATTTCTGAAGGATCTTTTTTACCTGACCATTCATTTAATGTCTGTCTTTCTTTTACGAAATTATAATGGGGCACCGCCCATCCGCAAGAAGTTTGTACCATTTCAACCTTCATTTCATATATTTGACGTTTGCCGGGCAAATCGGCAAATTCCGCGCTGAATTTATTAAAATTTTCAGACCCGGCGAAATGAATTTTGGCTTTTCCGTATAATCTTAATATTAGAGGTTTTTCGTCAAACGAGCAAAACATGATGGTCATTCTGTTGTTTTCCTGTATGTGACCCATCGTTTCATTGCCGCTACCGGTTAAATTAAGCCAAATAATCGTTGTTTCGTTGATAACGCGAAAAGAATCTAGACCCTTAGGAGAAAGATTTATTCTGCCGTCTGTGCCCGCTGTGGCCGTAAAAAATATTTTTTGCTTTTCAATAAATTCTTTATGAGATTGATTTATCTTTTCAAATTGCTGCGCCATATAAATGGCTTATCAATAAAAAGAAATACACAGTAAATTAAATTTTGTTGGTTTGAAAGAATTTCGCCTATTGCATTTAATCTTAAATTAAAAATAAAAAATGTTTTACCGTTAATAAAACTTTTATAATGCAGTAACTTAACTTATGAAGACAAAACAAAAAACCGAGCTTGAAGAATATTTAATAAAAAGAAAATCAGAGAAAAAATTATTATTCATTCCATATTTAGCGTTTTCATATCCTGATCTTGAATTATGCCATGATATCATTGAGGTTTTGATTGAAGAAGGGGCCGATACAATAGAGCTTGGTCTGCCGTTTACCGATCCTATTGCCGACGGTCCTGTTTTACAGAAGGTATTTAAAAAGGTTCTTGAAAAACCGTTTCATATTTCAGATTTAATTAAGTTTCTGGAAAAAATTAACGCAAAACATCCGCAATATCCATTTTTGCTCATGGGTTACGCTAATATGTTTCTTCAAAAAGAAAATCAAGCGCTAATAAAAAATTTTTATGAACGCAATATCAAAGGAATTATTGTTCCTGATCTGCCTTTTCACGAAAAAATGCGTCTTCATAAAAAAGATAAATCAATATTGATGCACGATACAATTCCCTGGATAGATTTTGCCACTCCGACGACAACAGACGACAGATTAACAGAAATCGCTGAACATGCGGGAGGATTTATTTATGTCGTATCGACAAAGGGCGTTACGGGCCAGAAAGATTTTTCGCTTAAGCCCCTTAAGCCCCTTTTTGAAAAATTAAAGAAACTTACTGACGTTCCTTTGATTGTAGGCTTTGGGGTAAGAAATAACGCCCATGTTCAAGAAGTATCAAAATATGCAGACGGATTTATTATCGGCTCAAAAATTCATGAAATTATTGACGAAAACATTAACCATTTGGGCAAGATTCCCGTGAGAATAAGGCAGATGGTAAGAGAGCTTTTTGAATAACGAAAAAAACTTTACACGATGCATAATTATTTAAAAAAGTCAAGAAAAGATAAGTTATTAAGAGTTTATAAAAATAATATGAAAAAATCTGTTATATTTCCGGGGCAGGGCGCTCAAAGGCCTACAATGGGCAAAGACTATTATGATGAATTTCAAATAGCAAGAGAGATTTACGATAAAGCAAGCGAAGCCATACAAGAAGATATTAAAAAAATTTGCTTTGAAGAAGACGACAGGCTTAATTTAACCGAATATACGCAGCCATGCATTTTAACTACTGAAATTGCAATGCTAGAGGTAATAAAAAAAGAATTTGGCTTTAATCCTGAAATATATGCCGGGCACAGTTTAGGAGAATATACGGCTCTTACAGCGGCAGGCGTAATGCCTTTTGAAAGTGCCGTTAAAATTGTAAAAAAACGCGGTAGCTTAATGCAATCAGCGGTGCCTGAAGGCAAAGGGACAATGGCCGCTTTAATCGCAGATAATATACCTATAGATATCGTGAAAAATTCTTGCGATTCAAACTCAATTACAATGGCCAATATCAATTCAAAAAGCCAAATTGTCATCAGCGGAGGCGTTGAAGAAACAAAAAAAACCTGCGAAGAACTCGAAAAAAAAATAGAGGGACTCGGAGTCATCTATTTAAATGTAAGCGCGCCGTTTCATTCATCTTTAATGCGTGGTATAGAAGATGAATTCAAAAGCGTACTAAATGGTTTTGAAGAGGTTTTTAATAAAGAAAATTCTGTACATGTATTGTCGAATTTTACGGGAACATATCATTTGCCTGACACATTGATTGAAAATCTGGTAAGACAAATTTCAGGGTCGGTAAAATGGCTCGATAATATGAGCGAAATAATGAACGCATCGAATGAAATATATGAGATAGGGCCCAACAAACCATTGGGTAAATTTTTTAAGACGGTTGGTGGCGAGGTCTCTTCAATAATTAATCTCAGAGGCGCTCGTTCGACTTTTGAAAAAAAAGAATAAAAATAAAATAAAGAGGAAGATATGACTTTTAAAGATAATAATTATTGGGCGATAATATTAGGCGGTTCAAGCGGATTTGGTCTTGCAACCGCTAAAAAACTAGCCTCAGAGGGCGTAAATATATGCGTTGCCCATAGAGACAGAAGAGGATCTATGGAAAAAATAGAGCCTCATTTTGAAGAGATAAGAAAAACCGGCGTGAAATTTTTGCCTTTTAATTTAAATGCTCTTACAGAAGAGGGTCGAAATGAGGTTTTAGACAATTTACAAAAAGAATTATCGGGCGGAACCGTAAGATTGTTGCTGCATTCAATTGCGTTAGGAAACCTTAAGTTAATAGCTCCTGAAAAGAAAGATAACAAAAAATCGGCGAGCGATATATTGGCCGAAAAACTTGGAGTTGACGCGAATAAAATAAGAGAAATTTCAAATGAACTGTTTGCAGACGGAAACGACGAATTTATTCATTTGACAGACGCTACAGAATACAATAACGATACTTTTATTGAAGACGAAGACATGGCCAATACCATATACTATATGGGTACAAATTTACTAACATGGACGATGGATGTTTATAAGCGAAAAATGTTTGCCGATAACGCTCGAGTAATCGGTCTGACAAGCGAAGGAAACGAAATTGCATGGAAAGGTTATGCCGCTGTAAGCGCCGCTAAGGTCGCAATGGAATCGGTATCAAGAAGCATAGCGTGCGAACTTGGCCCTCACGGCATAAGATCGAATATACTGCAGCCGGGCGTGACAGATACCCCTGCTTTAAGATTAATTCCCGGCAGCAAGCACATGATAGCCACATCAAGAATGAGAAATCCTCTCGGCAGATTAACGACGCCTGAAGACGTCGCAGACGCCATTTATTTGATGTGCAGAGACGAAGCGTCGTGGATAAACGGAAACATTATTAGGGTTGACGGCGGCGAAAGAATATCCGGTTAAAATAAAATTAAAAAGGATTAAAAAAATGGTAAAAAGCGAAGCTACAAAAGAAGAAAAAGAATTTATCTTAAAAAAAGTTCCCCAACAAAAGCCTTTCAGATTTATTGAAGAAATAAAAGAGCTGACAGAAGAACATATTGTTTCACAATATCGTTATAAAGACGATGAATATTTTTATGAAGGTCATTTTCCCGGTAATCCCGTAACTCCCGGGGTGATTATGATTGAAACAATGGCCCAGGCCGGTCTTGTCGCATTGGGGATTTATTTATTAATGAAAGATGACAAGCTTGACGATTCTATTATGCTTTTTTCAGACAGCGAGGTTGAATTCTCAAATATGGTAAAGCCTGGCGAACTGATTACGGTAAGAGCAGAAAAAATATTTTACAGAAGAAAAAAATTAAAAGCCAAGGTTGAATTAAGAAAAGAAAACGGTGAAGTCGCCGCAGCGGGTGTAATGTCGGGGATATTGCAATGAGAAGAGTAGTGGTAACAGGCCTAGGGGTCATAGCCCCGAACGGACACGGTCTTGAAGAATTTGAAAATGCTTTAAGAAAAAGCGTAAGTGGTATAAGATTTATTGATAAGTTAGCTGAATTAAAATTCGGATGTCAGGTGGGGGGAATACCTGAAAGCGTAGAAAATAAGCTGCCAAATTATTTTACCGAAGAAGAATTATTGGCCATGAATGAGGGCATGATTTATACCGGAATAGCCGGTATTGACGCATGGAAAGACGCCGGTTTAAATGTGCCCGAAAAAAACGGAGACGTAGTAAACTGGGATGCAGGTTGTGCCGTTGGCGTTGGTCTTGGCGGCATGGATACCATTTCTGAAAAGTTAATTCCCAAGATAGCCGCCGGCAAGGTAAGAAGAATGGGTTCAACAATGGTTGAACAATGCATGACAAGCGCGATAACCGCAAAACTCAGTGGACTTTTAGCGCTCGGAAATCAGGTAACCACAAATTCATCGGCCTGTAATACGGGAACAGAGGCGATAGTCGATTCATATAACAGAATCAAGTTTGGTTTAGCAGATAAGATGCTCGCCGGGGGAGCAGAAGGGTCTTCTCCATATACATGGGGGGGGTTTGATGGCATGAAAGTATTATGCAGCGATTTTAATGATACGCCCCAGGAAGCCTCAAGACCCATGAGCGAGTCAGCGGGAGGCTTTATTCCCGGATCAGGATGCGGTATTTTATTGTTAGAAAGTTTAGAATCGGCAGAAAAAAGAGGCGCAAGAATTTATGCCGAAATTATAGGCTCAAGCCTAAACTGCGGCGGCCACAGAATGGGGGGCAGTATGACGGCTCCGAACCCGACCTCTGTTCAAAATTGCATTAAAAACGCGATGAATGAAGCGGGAATAACAGGTGATCAGGTCGACGCCATAAACGGACATTTGACGGCTACCATGGCAGATCCTATTGAGGTTGACAATTGGTCTAAGGGGTTAAATAGAAGCGCGGATAATTTTCCTTATATTAATTCAACAAAATCTTTAATCGGGCACTGTTTAGGGGCCGCTGGCAGTATTGAGTCTGTCGCCTCTGTTTTACAGCTTCATAAGGGTTTTGTTCATAAGTCATTAAACTGTGAAGATCTGCATGAAAAAATTCAACCATACGCAAAAAGCGTTGTTCAAGAGACAAAAGATGTCGATATTAAAATATTGGCGAAAGCCAGTTTTGGTTTTGGCGACGTAAACGGATGTATAATTTATAAGAAATGGGATTAATGAACAGCTAAAAAAACAAAAAATCCTTTACAGTCTATGGTTGAAATCAGAATTATATTTTTATAAAATAGAATGAGGTAAACAAAAATGGAAGATAAAGAAATATTTGATAAAATAGTGGGCATTATTGGCCCTTTTGCTAAGAATAAAGAAAATGTGGCAAATGTATCTGATGGTTCTAATATATTAAAAGATTTTGAGGTAAACTCTTCAAGATTAGTAGATATTATATTGGCATTAGAAGATGAATTTGACATTGAAATTTCTGACGAAGAAGCCGAAAAAATCGAAACAATCGGTGATGCCGTTAATTTAATTAAAGAAAAGGTATAAATTCAAAAAAGGGAATGTTTCAGAGTATAAGCAATCACGCGATACTCTGAAACATAATCGCCAACCCGCTTAATGAACGATGATTTTTTATCTAAGGTTGATAAAAAGAAATATCAATCAGAAATCAAAAAGATAAAAAGACAAAAATTATATGATCATATAATTTTTTACCCCTTGGCTCATATTGTAATTTTTAGTTTGAAATTTATATTTAGATATAAAATTAAAAACGGAAAAGAAATTAAAGAAAAATATAAAAAAATTGTCAAAGAAAATTCGCCCTTATTATTATGCTCAAATCATTTAACGTTAATTGATTCCCTAATCATTCACATGGCATTAGGAAGCGTATCATGGTATTTATTTAATTTTAAACACTTTAACTGGAACGTGCCAGCCATCGAAAATTTTACCGCAGGATGGTTTTGGAGATTCATGTCATATGCGGGTAAATGCATTCATATTGACAGATATGGAACAACTGAACATCATGATATGGTTATTGAAAAAATTAGATACCTGCTTAAAGATGGCGAAATATGTACAATCTTTCCCGAAGGCGGAAGAAGCAGAACATCACGCGTTGAAATTGAAAATACAACGTATGGTATAGGAAAAATAATTCAAGGCGTTGAAGATTGTAAAGTCTTATGCCTCTATCTTCGGGGCGAATCGCAAAATACATATTCTGATTATCCGAAATGGGGCGAGAAATTCTATTTAGACTTAGAAGTAATTAACCCCGAAAGCAAAAACAAAGGGATGAGACAGGTTCGTGATTATTCTATGCAAGTTGTGACAAAATTAAAAGAGATGGAAGATAAATATTTTTCTCTGATAAACGATAAAAAATAATTTGATGATTTCTATTGGCAACGATATTGTCGATTTAAAAGATAACGATTCAGATTTAATAACCTATCATAATCGATTTTTTTCTAGAGTTCTCGCCGATGAAGAATACCGGTTTTTAATCGATAATCGCTCTAACAAAATAGAAAAAAAAATGTTTTGGACAGTATGGGCGATTAAAGAGGCCGCCTATAAAGCTATCAAAAGAATTGACGATAAAGCAATATTTCAACCCAAAAAATATATTGTTTCAGAAAATTTTAACCATGTAAAATATCAGGATAAAAAATTACAATGCATATATGATATTAATGAAGAATTTATTCATGTTATATGCATGAATGAAAATATAAAACAAATGAAAGAAGAAAATAAAATCAGATATTTTACTGAATTCATTGACGAAAAAAAATCCCCCGGCTTAAATGTCAGAGACAGAATAAAAGACGAATTAAAAGCTTTCTATAATTTAGATATTGATCTTCTGTTTAAAAACAGAGTTCCATTTTATGAGTTAAAAAATCAAAAATATCCCGTTTCAATAAGCCATCACGGAAGGTATATTGCCGCGGCATTTCTCGTTGATTAAAGAAAAACGGCCTCAAATATTTTATGCATTTTTTTTGAGATATTTTCTTTTACGATAAGACATCCGTCAAGCGCAATGTCTTTTACCGTACCGGTTAAAATATGCTCATCATGATTAAATTTTACCGGTTTGCCGATAGAATGACTGTTTTCTAATAGTTCAAAGCGTATATTCTCGCTCATGGGATATTGCATATTGTTTAAAAAAGACTCAATTTCTGCGGTCATTTCGCGTAAAAAATGAAATAAATCAAAGGTTTTTCCCGTGATTTGTTTTAAAGACACGGAGGTTTTTTTTAATTCTTCGGGAAAATCAAGCGTATTTATATTTATACCGATTCCGGCGATGATTGCAGATTTATTATCATTAATAAAAACCCGTTCGCATAAAATGCCGCATAATTTTTTATTATCGTATAAAATATCATTGGGCCATTTTATTTTTAATTTATCTTTGTTATTAATATTTTTATAAATAAATTGAAACACCGCAAGCCCTATATAAAGCGTAATTAAGGTAACTTGTTCAAAATTTTCAGGGGGATGGTAAACAAAAGAAAAAGCCAGATCAAGATTTTCGCCGCAGTACCATTGGTTTTCTTTTCTGCCCCGGCCTTTGGTCTGCCTTTTGGCCCAAATGGCGCAAAAATTATGATTTAGCAAATCTTTGTTTTCTTTAAGGTAATCGTTTGTAGAATTTATTTTTTCAAGAATTTGTATATTCATGTTATTAGATTATTTTTAAAGATAAATTTATTATTTCGTAAACGCGGTTTAATTCGTCTTTTGTAATGCAATATGGAGGCAAAATATAAATAACATTGCCGAGAGGTCTAAGCAAAACGCCATTTTTAATATAATAATCATACAAAATATTTTTTATTTGATTTGTATAGCCTTCATTATCTGAGGTATTGATATCAAAAGCCAGAATGGTTCCTTTCTGGCGGATGTTTTTTATTTTATCATTATTTTTTAATATCTGTATAAATTCATTATGGAGGTTCATGATTTGTTCAATGTTGTTTTGGCATTTTTCACTTAAAAGCAAGTCAATACTTGCGTTAGCGGCGGCGCAGCTTATGGGATTGGCCGTATATGAGTGGCCGTGAAAAAATGTCTTTGTAATATCGTCAGAATAAAAGATATCATAAATATATTTTGCGCAAGAGGTGACTCCCATAGGCAGAAATCCGCCGGTTATTCCTTTTGAAAGGCATATGATATCTGGTTTATTGGTTAAATAATCAGAAGCGAAAGTTTTACCCAGACGGCCAAACCCCGTCATTACTTCATCGGCAATTATGATAATATCATTTTTTCGACAAAGTTCAATGATCATATCAAGAAATTTGGGCTCATACATACGCATGCCGCCCGCGCCCAAGACAATAGGCTCAAAAATAAAGCCTGCAGGTTTTTTTTCTTGAATTATATTTTCAAGTTGAGTCATGACAGAATCAATGTTTTCTTCAGAAGGCAGCGGAGCATGATAGCTTTCAAACATGTACCCCGAAAAAGCGTCGGTAAAAACGCTTCTAGAACCGACCGACATGGCTCCAAGAGTATCGCCGTGATATGAATCTTCAAAAGCGATAAAACCATTTCTTTGAATATTCTGGTTTTTCCAATATTGAATCGTCATTTTCAACGCGACTTCTACGGCGGTTGAACCGTTGTCAGAAAAAAATATTTTATTTTGATTTTCAGGAAGTATCGATATTAATTTTTCAGATAAAAGAGCCGCGTTTTCGTGAGTGAATCCGGCAAAGATAACGTGTTCCAGTTTTTGAATCTGTTTAAGAATCGCTTTTTGAATTGTTTCGTTACAATGTCCGTGAATGTTGACCCACCATGACGAGATGGCGTCAATATATTCATTCCCGTTTTCGTCAAAAATTTTAGCGCCTTTGCCCGATACAATATTAATGGGGGCCGGCGAGGTTTTCATCTGCGTAAACGGATGCCAGATATTTTTTTTATCAATTTCTAAAATACTCATAAAATATTCTTTTTTAATTTTTCGGCGTATGACAATATAATATCAGATTTGATTTCTTTCTCGTTGTTAATTCTTAATATCATTTTTAATTTTGTGTAATTGAGTATGAAACTTTCAGATTCATGATTTTCATCGCCGTTAAAAATAATTCCCATAATAGGTATGTTTTTGTTTTTTAACGCCTCAATTGTTAAAATTGTGTGATTGATGCTTCCGAGATAATTTCTTGAGACCACTACGGCGCAACAACTTAATTTCTTAATTAAATCAATCATGCAATCATTTTCATTGAAAGGAACAAAAACTCCGCCTGCGCCTTCGATAATCAGATTATTCTTTGTTTGGGGGCGTTTAATTTGATTTATATCGATTTGTATATTTTCTAATTTTGCCGCAGCATGAGGCGATACAGGTTCTTTTAATAAAAACGATTCTTTATGAAATTTTGAAATATTGTTAGAAACAAGCTCTTGAACCGTTTTTGTATCGCTTGTATCGCCGCCGCCTGTTTGTACTGGCTTCCAGTAGTCATAATTTAGCGCTTCGGTAAAAATTGCCGACGCAATGGTCTTGCCTATATCGGTGTCTATGCCGGTTATGAAAATATCTTGTTTTAAATCTTTTATCATAAGTTTTTTACGATTTCATAAATTGAATTTAATAAATTGATTATTTCTTCTTCTGTATTAAAAGAATGAAGGGTTATGCGAATTCTTTCTTTGCCCTTCGGCACAGAAGGATGCAAAATCGCGTTTACATCAAGGCCCTTGCTATTTAATATTAAGGCAACTTCTTTTATTTTTTGATTATCTGGCAAAATAAACGCATGAATTGCGGATGTACTGTCTAAAAAATAGGGTTTTATATTCTCATTTATATGTTTTCTGAATATTTCAATGTTGCGGTTTAATTTTTCAAGTTCTTCTTTCGATTCTTTTAATAAATCAAGGGCGCAGTCGATGGCCGTTAAATTAAAATAGGGCAAAGCGGTTGTAAATATAAACGATCTGGCGTTATTTATCAAATAATCTCGCAAAATTTCTGAGCCAATAACGCAGGCGCCAAAACATCCGAGGGCCTTGCCGAAAGTATGAACGCGGGCAAATATTATTTTTTCAAGATTCATTGAAACGGCAAGCCCTTTGCCTGAATCGCCGATGATTCCCGTTGAGTGGGCCTCGTCGACAATCAAGGCGGCGTTCAATTTTTCAGAGATTTCGGCAAGTTCTTTTAATTTGCCAAAATCGCCATCCATAGAAAACAAGGCTTCTGTCACGATAAAAATTTGATTTTTGCCAAAATTCTCAATCTTTTTTCGAAGATCAAGGGAATCATTATGCTTAAAAGAATATGATTTTGCCAAAGAAAGTCTTATGCCGTCTCTGATTGAGGCGTGAGAAAGTTCGTCGTAAAAAATGGTATCTGATTTTCTTGCAATGCTTGATAAAAGCCCGATGTTGGCATGATAGCCCGAATTGAAAATTAAAGCCGATTCTGCCTCAAAATATCGCGCCAGTTTTTTTTCAAGAGTTTCAATCTCTTGAGAGTTTCCGCTGATAAGCCTTGAGCCGGTAGAGCCGTAAATATTCTTTTTTGAATTTAAAAGAGTCTGAGAAAATACCGAAGAAAGCTTTGCCGATCTCGAAAATCCCAGATAATCGTTAGAGCAAAAATCGGCTTTAAGACTCTTTGATTTTAAAATACGAATTGATTTTTCATCGATTTTTTTTTCAAGATTATTTTTTAGAATATTTTCAATATTCATTGATTTAAAGATACAGCCTTATCGCCAGAAATTCCCAGTATTTTAAGCATGTCATGATCGTCTGTTTCTGCGATATTCGGCGTTGTTAGAAGTTTGTCGCCTAAGAATATTGAATTTGCGCCGGCTAAAAAACATAGAGCCTGTTCGGCGTGCGAAAAGTTAGCGCGTCCGGCTGATAACCTGACAATGCTTGTCGGCAAAAAGATGCGCAGCGCGGCAATCATGCGAATAACGTCCCATATTAATACAGGGTTCTGGTTTTCAAGCCCGGTGCCTTTGATGGGAACCAGAGCGTTTACGGGAATTGATTCGGGCGGTTGTTCTAAGTTTGAAATTGTATAAATAAATTCAACTCTGTCTTCGTCAGATTCTCCCATGCCGATAATAGCTCCGCAGCAAACTTTGATGCCTGCTTTTTGTATGTTTTTTAGGGTATGAAGTCTGTCTTCATAAGTTCTGGTTGTCACTACCTTATCATAGTATTTTGAACCTGTATCGAGATTATGATTATATGACGTAAGGCCCGCTTCTTTGAGTTTAAGAGCCTGTTCTTCAGTAACCATGCCCAGAGAGACGCATGATTCAAGATTTTCTTTTCTGATGTTTCGTATCATTTCAAGAACGCTGTCAAAATCGTCATTATCTTTTACCTGCCTCCATGCGGCGCCCATACAGAATCTTGAGGCCCCGTTTTGTTTCGCGTTTTTGGCCATATCAAGAACTTCATCCATTGATTTTAAGTCTTCAGGTTTTAACGATGTTTTATGATGGGCCGATTGCGAACAATATGAACAGTTTTCGGGACATCCGCCGGTTTTAATCGAAAGCAGGGAACAAAGCTGTATGGCCTTAGGATCAAAATGATTGCGGTGCACCTCTGCCGCCTGGTGAATCAGCTCAATCAGCGGTTTATGGTATATTTCTTTAATTTCTTCAAGATTAAAATTTTCTTCAGATTGATTAATTTTTTGGGTTTTCGTTTCAAGATTATTCACAATATGATATGCGTTATGCGTTTTTCATCGTGTCAATTCTTTTATGTATTCAAAACCCTGATGCGCTCTAAAACAGGCGGGTGCGAATAATTTAAGAAAACATAAAAAGGATGCGGAGTTAAATTCGACAGATTATCAACCGAGAGTTTCTTAAGGGCGCTGATTAAATCTTTTGACTTTCCCGTGGTCTCTTTCGCGAAATTATCGGCCTCAAATTCATGTTTTCGGCTTAAAATATTCATTAATGGCTCTAAAATCATTTCAAAGGGAGAAAATAAAAGCGCAAAAAAAACCAGACCGGCGTATACCGAAAGCTGTTCAATTCCAAAAGCCGCAAAAAGTTCTTTATTATTAAGTATTATCGAAAATAAAAAAAGCAAAACACCCGTATGTATAACGCTTATCAGCATGCCTTTTAAGATATGTTTTTTTTTGTAATGCCCAATTTCATGGGCCAAAACCGAAAGAAGCTCTGAATTTGTATGTTTTTCAATAAGCGTATCAAAAAGAGCGATTTTTTTATTTTTACCGAACCCGGTAAAAAAAGCGTTTGATTTGCTTGAACGTTTTGATCCGTCCATAACGCTTATATTGGTAATTGAAAAGTTTACCGATTTTGCGTAATCAAATATTTGTTTTTTGAATTTTTCGTCTTTTAATTCGCTGAATTTATTAAAAATCGGCATAATCCATATAGGGGCTATGTATTGCATAAAAATAGAAAAGAGAACAATGGCAAGCCAGACAACCATCCACCCGTAACCGCCCATATTGTTAAAAAACCATAATATAACATACAAAAGCGGCCCGCCTATTAAACAACTTAAGGTAATCGCTTTTATTCTATCGATAAAAAACAAGCGCCATGTGACGCGGTTAAAACCGAATTTCTCTTCAATAGCAAAAGTTTCATAAATACTAAAAGGAAGCGATAAAATCATCCGGCCCGTTAAAAGAACGGCAAAAAAGATAATTCCTGTAAGTTCAGAAGAATATTGAAATGATCGAGAAATAGAATCTAAAAAAAGAAAACCGCCTAGAAACCAGAATAATAAAAGAATCATTAAATCATAAACAGTAGAAATCATTCCGAATTTTGTTTTTGCGCGGGTATATTTCTGCGATTTTGAGTATTCATCGGGTTTATAAACGCCCTTAAATTCTTCAGGCAGCTTAGGCGAAAGATATTTAATATTTAAAATATTTGAAATCATTTCTATCAAAAACTGAATTATCAAAGCCGATAAAATTATCGCCGCATATATATTTAAATCGATTTTCATAAGTTATAAACATAATCAGAAAGTTCTATGTAAAGTAATATTTGTTTTTTGATTTATTATTATAAAGATATAAACGAATTTCTTCTTTATTTAAAATCTTTTCCTGCGTTCATGGCTTCCTTATAAAATATTTTATAAGAGGCGTATTGAAAAGGGTTTTAGCTGTTTTTCAAACGTTTCATCGTAGACATCAATCATCTTTGACCAGTCAAATCTGAAGACTTCTTTCTGAAGTTTTAAGATCCATTTTTCTTTCAGTGTTTGAATATTGTTTACTGTTTCAATGATTTTTTCAATTCCATTGCTCTCATAATAACAATCAGGAAAACGCGATTTTTTAAACAATTCAGGGTAGGCAACACGATTGGGCAAAAGTGGAAAAGCGCCGCAATAAATTGCTTCTGCAACGCTTATTCCAAAAAAATCGTGATTTGAGGTAACAAAAATGATGTCGCTTTGCCTCAAAAGTCGAATATAATCGCTTTTGTTTTTAACCGTTCCCATATGTAGTATTTCTTTTTTAAATTCTTTTTCTGCTTCGGCAAAACAAGTCGGCGATATCTGGTAGCTTTGGCCGCAAATAATCAAACGAAAATCAATCTCTTTATTTTTTAATATTTTTAGAGCATTAAAAAAATCTTCGGGGTTTTTATCATGCTCCCAGCGGTGGTTCCATAAAATAACCGCCGGATCATTTGTATCGGCATTGCCAAATTTTTCAAACCTCTTAAAATCTATACCCAGTGGCAAAACAGAAGATTTTTTTTGTAATTTATCGATAGTATCCATATTGCGATATTCGGGAAATGATCTCAACATGTTTTCGAGGCCCTCAAAAAAAGTATCTCTGTTATATTTTGAATTAAAAAATATTTTATCGGCGCAAAGAGCCGACGTGTAATTTATAAACTTATAATGATTATCAAAGCGGTTATTGTAATCGGTATTTTGGGGGTAGGCAAACTGGTTTTCGTGAAAATAGAGCAGGGCGGGTATGCCAGAGAACCTGCCTCTGGTAAGGCTTAAAAAGGCCGATAAATCAAGCATATCTGAGGCTAAAATAATATCTGGTGCAAATGAATCTTCAAGGGCCCTTTTCGCAAGGGTTATGGCGCCTGCGTACATTCGATACTTCCACCATCTGGGGGGCATGGTTAAAAGTTTATAATCATGCCGTGAATATTGAACCAGCGAATCAAGCCACGATTTATGCGATCCGCCGTAAAAAGGCTCTAACGCAAGTATTTTCATTGATTAGACAAAATCACAAGATTGGCGAGATTGTCTATGATTTATATTTTTTCAGAATAATATGAAAAAATATAATTTTGAGTTCAACAGATAGAAGTTTATTTTTGAGAGACGCCGCCGCTCAAATTACCCGTGAAGGTGACGATTCGGGTCGTCGGTCTTCACGGGTAAAACTCAACACTTGTACCTAGCTTGTCGAGGTATTCAATATTCAACATTAGCTGAAATGACAACCGCGTTGATTTTCGCTAACTTTATGAAGATATAAAAAAAATATATTCTAGAGTGGAAAAAAGGTCAGGAATTTATGGATAGACAAATCAATTCGGATATTTTTCAGATTGGCAGAGAAAAAGAAAAGTAAATCAAAGTTTATTATAAAGATATTATTTTCAATTTTCTGCTCTTTGAAACTGACCCCTCGATACAATTTTCAAGCAATACCTGAAAATAACCGTCTGTGCTCAACTTTGGAAAAGGCACAGATTTTTTAGAATTAATAATTTATAAAAAATATCTAAATTCGCGGTATAATTCTTAAATTTGGGGGTATTACTTTTATATGAAACATAAAAACTCTCAAAAGCGAATTTATTTCAATGGCGCGGTTTATTTTATTACATTTAACACTTTAAAGAATTTTCCCTATTTTGATGAGGATATTCTTTGCCGGTTATTTATCAAAGAACTCAATTTTTGCCAAAAATATCAACATTTTGAAATAATCGCGTATAAAATAAATCCTGAGCATATTCATTTATTAATTAAACCAAAAGGAAAATATAATTATTCACAAATCATGGGAGCCATAAAACGTAATTTTGCGCGTGACGCCAATCGTTTGATCTCACCGGTAAATTCCCATGATGTTGAAGGCGACGATCCGGATCGTCGCCTTCAACATCATGGGACACGTCACCATCAACCCGAGAATTTCATAAAATACCGAAAACGAATCGACAAATTTATAAAATCACACAAACCACATTTTCAAAAAATAAATTTACCCAAATTCAAATGGCAAAAATCATTTCACGACCATTACATTCGAGATGAAATTGATTTTTTTAATCATGTCGCATATATTAAACGGCAACACATAAAACATAATTTATCCGCGAATAAATGGGTTTATGTTAGTAATTCATTTTTTAGGTAATATCAATTGCGTGTACCGCCCGTGAAGGCGACGATCCAGATCGTCGCCTTCACGGGCGCCATGTATTCAACCATAACAGAAACCCTTAAGGGTTACGAGCAAAGCGAAAACCAAGATCGACCGCCTTATCATACGGATTGTTATAGCGCACATTACCAATTCGCAATACAACCGCTATATTGCCATAGCTACCCCCGCGGCAAACACGTTTAGTTCCAATAAATAAATAATACCAATCAAATACCCACTCGGATACATTACCGCTTATGTCATAAAGCCCAAGAGCATTGGTTGTTTTATCGCCAACTATGTGGGTAGCATTGATGCTGTTATCGAAATACCATGCATAATTACCCAATACAGATGAAAATTCAAAAGTTTCTGTTGTATCGCCGCTTATATGATCTCCGGGATAATATTCGCCTGGGTCTAATATATCGCCATCGCCATTGATATCGTTAATATATCTTGCCGCAAGCTCCCATTCATTATTTGTAGGCAATCTAAAGCCTTTGGCGTTCG
>Ga0224501_10001676_pt1 | contig 17220 bp, 22 predicted proteins | sample SF_Oct11_sed_USG_4_FD_169105 | JGI IMG/M metagenome (GOLD analysis project Ga0224501, IMG submission 169105) | Sediment microbial communities from San Francisco Bay, California, United States - SF_Oct11_sed_USGS_8_1 | ecosystem: Environmental > Aquatic > Marine > Sediment | place: USA... | reverse complement strand
TTCTCATAATACATTTAGACGGGAAACACACAATGGCGGACTATGACATCCTGAAGATTGAGGTTAAGGGGGCTAAGGGGGCAGCCCTAACAGTTGTTAGGATGGCTCCAGGTGGTATGCTTCCAAAGTCGTACATCGACTTAGGCTAAAATTTCCCCTTTTTTCTCTTTTCCATTTTGTTGAAATTTTGAATCTGAAAGCTTTTCCAACGGATTATTAGGTTTTTAGGTTTAGTATATTATATTGTGACTTATTTTAACTCAATGTATCCAATGGTTTCCAATAATTTTTTCTATTCACTTTAGTATTTTGCATTTTTTCGATTTCGATTTTTTGCATACAATCCTTCAAAATCGTAAACTCTTTTCTCCGTTTATTAAATGACCAATTAAACTGACTTAGGAAGCTCATACCCAGTATAAGAGGGAAACCGGGAACTTTTTTTAGCGGCAATTTCGACATTTATAGCTTTTAATTTTTTGCCCTCTATTGCCATTGAAGGGGCTATAAATATTTTGGCAGAAGTGTCTCCTTTTACAGTTATTAGTGAAACTTTTAGCTTATCGGGATGTCTAGTCAAACCTAGATTTGTACAATTATGTTCGGAGAGAACGCAGTAGGTTGCGCCAGTGTCTATACACCCATGATAGATAGCTGAACCTCTAGACCCCGCAATTCTAACAAAAAACCATGCTAAACCTCTTTCGTCGATATAAGCGGTAGCAGACACATCGTTTCCCTTTCCTTTTTTGTCTGTGAATAACCTATGATTAAATCAATCGCCTCTATAACTTTTCGGTCTAGTTGTTTATGGATTTTCTTCCACAAACGTTTTTCATCTTTTGCTACCGCCAACAACTCGCCATCAGGTTTTAGTGCAAACCATTTCCCTTCATTTTCCTCTACCGTTTTCTTATATTTAGCGAGTAATTCGGCTGGCAAATTGCTTCCTCTCCTCCTATTACGTTTCGCATATTAGTTTTTCCCCGTCTAATTTAAATTTCATTATGTCCCAAAAGGTACATATCCCTTCTAATAAACTTGTTTGGATCATTTCGCAAACAATGATGAAAGTTTTATGAATTTGAAATCTGTCTTTTAAATATACTATAGAAAACTGAAACAGCGATTTTATGTTTACTCGAAGCAATTGTAGAACTACACGGATTTGTGAGTGCATAAAATTTTACGATACAGATTATCGTGCTTTAACGAAAAGAACTGTTTTTCGAGTGTATAATGCAGGGATGAGTATTTTGCGCTTATTCAGTCTAGTCTAACTAGGACTCTTCTTCCTCACATGCTCAGTTTGTAGCCACTTGAAGAACGCCTTAACACATCTCTCAGGTCTCCCCCGTTCACTAGGCTTTAACTTTAACTCCTCGTCAGCCTCAGCGACAACTGTTCCGCTGTTATACAAGTGAACTCGCTGTACGCTCGAAAGGCTGAAAGATAAGTTTTCCTCGTTATTTCTTTCCTGTTTTTCAACCAGCGACACAAATATGGGTCTTTTTCCAAATTCGCGTTCAAACGTTAGTTTAGAATGTGGATTTTGAATATTGTTTATTGCTTCATAATACTTAATATAGACATCAGCTTAAACTGTGCAACGTCAAGATGGGAAATAAAATGAATTGGAAAAAATCTTTGATGAAACTGGCGAAGCAGAAGCGGGGAATCGTAGGCTTAGAAGCAGCAATAATCCTCATAGCATTCGTCATAATCGCGGCGGTCTTCAGCTTCATGGTCGTCAACCAAGGCTTGTTCGCAACGGAAAGAGGCAAAACAGTGATTCAGGAAGGCCTTAAACAGGCAAGCACACCATTAGCCATTGACGGAACAATATTCGTAAAAACGTCAACCGACGGCAAAAACGTAACGGCAATGGTTATTCCATTGAGAGCTTACGGAGTCAAGTACGTTGCGATGTGGAAGAACGAAACCGCCGTCACTCTTAAAGTAGGCTCAGACGCTTGGGCAAACATATACGACGGCGTAAACACGCTGGAGCCAACTGGCCAAAACTTCACTGCACTAGCTAATAACGTAACTGTGAGTAAAGCCCAGCTTTTCATTGGAAACAGCAATGGAGACGAATCCTTGGACGCCTTCGAGAAGGGCTACTTGGTAATAAACTTAGGTGACACAAATGCCGCAGCCGTCAGAGAACACATAATTGTTGAGGTAAGGCTTGAAAAGACTGCGCCGCTTTCACTGGAGTTCACCATGCCAGAGTCAATGCCGAAAAACACTTGGGTGACGGTGTAGAGGTGAAAAGTGATGAGGAAACTGTTAAAAAGTAAGAAAGGTATAGTCGGCATTGAAGCCGCCATAGTGCTAATAGCCTTCATCATAATCGCTGCAGCCCTAAGCTACGTGGTCATAAACATGGGTTTCTACACTACGCAGAAGACAAAGGAAACAATGGCTGCAGGAGTTGAAGAATCAACAAGTGCACTACTACTAGACGGAGTAGTAACAGGGAAAACAAACGCGTCTGTTGGGGAGATTGAATACTTAATAATTCCAGTAAAACTTTCAGTCGGCAAAACCCCATTAGACCTCAAAGAAGATGCAGTCGTAGTGTCAGTATACCTGCCAAACACAACACTAATGAACATATACAAAGGCTATAATGTGACGACAGACGCGGATTGGGATACTTTAAAAACCACTCTTGGTTTGAGTGCTGACGAAGCCCAGTTCGCAATATACAATGATAATGGCAACGAGAATAGTTTGCTAGAATCCACGGAGAAAGCGTTTCTTGTTATATGCTTAGGTTCAGGGCATACGATTGCAGACTATGAGAATTTGAAGATTGAGGTTAAAACTGCTAAGGGTGCTGCTCTAACCGTTGTCCGCACTGCTCCAGGCGGCATGACCGCAAACGCGTTCGTCGATCTAGGCTAAAACTTTCCCCCCTTTTCTTTTTATATTCTCTTTTCTCTGCTTTGTTTTAAAGGTAGAATTCTATGATGTTTTCTATGGCTTTTTGGCTGTATCCAGCTTTTTCAGCATTTCACAAGTTTTTCTGTGACATTGTGGATTGTTTTGAAATGTTGTTTTGTTGTACAGTATTATTGAATCGTAAGATCTGATAAATACCTTTCACTCTAATAACAATAGTTTTGTTTCTAGACTCCCTTTTCGTTTTGGTTGTGGAGTGGCTTCGCAAATACATTCGCTGGAGTCCCCTAATACTATTTATATTGTGATTGCTGCTTCAGTTAGATCATGCATAATAAACATTCAAGTAATGCTTAATCTTTAGGAAAACTCGACAAAAAACGCTTCACCAAACCTGAGAAGTCACCCTTCAAAAAAGTCAAGCTCATTCAGCAACTCTCCAGCTCCCGACACCGCTCCGAAACAACATTGTAAAGCCTCCGCCTCAAATCATCCCCCTTCAACCCTACGTCTCGAAGCTTACCAACTCTTTCAGCCAACTCACCGTCGCCAATACTCAGCCTAATCCACTTCCCAAAATCACCACGCTTCAAATGAAACTCTAACGATTTAACATCAACATCCTTAATCACACTTAAAAACTCCTCAAGACAACGCGCAAACCGCCCAGTATAATTTCCTATGGAAGTGAAAAAGTAGAATGCATCCTCTCTTGAAAGCTTCCTTAACACTTTAAAGGAGTCCACACTCATCAGCCTAAATGTATCACTGAATTTATATAACTTTTCAATAACCAACGGTTCAATTAAAAAAGAACTAAAGGACAACCCCCCACAACAGAAGTTTAGACCAATATCCCTACTCAAAATGCCCAATAGTCTTTCTTACGCGTCACTCAGATTATAGGCAGTTTAAGCCGCGATTCAAAACTGAAAGATAGGCAAGTCTTTCTTCAATTAGTAAAAACTCTCGAAACGATTACCAGAGACCGCACACGCATGATTTACGCCTTGTCTACTCTTCTAGATTAAAGTCCGATGAAAACGGCCGAGCATGCTTATTGTTTCAAAAGATATAATATATCAACTGAAAAAACGTAAAAAAATTTTACATACCCAATTAATAGCCGCCAATTCGATTTAATTTTTAGGGAGGAGAAAGAATACCTTGAAGTGTCCAAAATGCGGTAACGAAATGATGATACTATGTCGAAGAGATTCATCAGGTTTCTTAAACGAAGTATATTACAGATGCCTTGCATGCAGCTATATACCTAGAGAAGAAGAATATGCTCTAAAGACAAAGACTGCCCAAAAAAAGCTAAGAATTCAGCCGAAGCTGGGAATTGTCAACTGGCGTTGGCAAATACCGACAGCAACAGTGCTGGCAGCACTCGTATTAGTGTCAGTAATGCAAATACCAGTCCCAGTAAGAGTTTTCGCCACAGAAACATCAATAGACCCATTTAAAGACATACTCCCATACGTAGATTTAATAAACTTCACAATGTCGCAGTTCAGCCTAAACTACTCAGAAGGTCAAATAACCTTGAATATTACAGCAGATTACGCAAGGGTAACATCAACTGAAACAACCCAAAACGTGACAATATGCAATGTATTGCTAGGTAAAGTGTTGATAAACTACAGAGACGAAACGAGAGAGCTTAACATGGGATTTGCAAGTTTATCACTAGCTGTAACAATAAAATATCAAGAACTCATAGCTAAAATCGACGCAACAGTCTACATGCCACTTTGGACAGCCACAATAAATCAGCTAGCAGGCCGGACATTCTAAAACAAAACGCGTCCTCAACCTATCAGCAACGAGGTGAGGTGAAAACCATCAATGCAGTGCAAGTACTGCAACAAAAAATTATACGTAGCGCACGTATGCCCCTACTGCAAAGAATACTATTGCCCAGAACACCGTGAACCAAACAAACACAACTGTCCATTATATCACCCAGCACCTATAGCTTTTCAGTCACAAAAATCAACAAAAAAAATTGAAAAAAAGGAAACAAAATTAACAAACATACAAAAAAAGTTCTTTGCAACAATATTCCTAATAGTAGTTTTAGACGAAATACTACGGCAAATAAGCTACATCAAATATTCACCCTATCTTGAACCAAACATATATGCAGCAATAATCGCGCAGTGGATAACACCGTATATAGGCTCTACAATAATCTTCCTAATAACATGCACCATACTCTTCGCAACAAACAGGTTTACCTCAAAAACTCAAAACATCAACTCACAAAACAGCCTACTTAAAACAACGATACCCTTCGGAATATACACAATCATAGCTACAATATACATTCCAACAATAATACAATGGCTAATTCTCATTTCAACATGAGGGAATCAACATGTGCAGCAAAACTATGTTTTTCACCTTTTTAACAATCATATCATCAACAATTTTGTGTTTCATAAATACCCAGCAACATTTTTTCACATTACCATCACCACTTGAACAAACTCCCTTGTTCGAACGCAAAACAAACAACTATACCATAAATGCATATGCAAAACCCGTTTCTGAAAAAATAAACATTGACAATAACCAGTTTACGGATGAAACGGTAACGGCAAAACAGCATCTACTAACAGTTACTCGAGACATCGCAGTTGTTTGGTTATCAGCTTATCCAACAGAAGCTGATGTCGGACAAAACATAACAATAGAAGTTGTCGTTACAAATTGTGAAAATTCACTTGAAAACTTCAACTTAACTTTATTCTATGACTCAAATACTATCAACGTTATACCCATTGTTTCGTTACCACCCTACTCACAAAAAACCATTACATTCAAATGGAACACTACAAACGTTAAACCCGGCGCCTACACACTTACAGCAAACGTTACGATTCTCGAAGGGGAAATAAACACTGAAAACAACAATTTAACTGACGGAAAAATAACCATAAAACCTATCTTTACATCTTCTTATTGGACAATCACTACTTCATTTCTAATTGGAATAGCTGTCTTAATCCTGTTAATGATTCTGCTTTGCTTGAGAAAAAATAAAGAAAAGAAGCTTCCACAGCATTACTATGCACTTGTGCTATTATCCTATTGCAAGTATTCCTTCCAACACTTTACTCTCTTCTACGCCTAGCTCTTTCGACAGCCACACTTTTAGCAATTTAACATCACTGGGCAATTGACCACTGTAAGTATACACTTTACCATTTTTAAGGGCGTCAACCTGGAAAGTTTGTCCTCCCTCTTCAAAAAGAAATGAAATAGTGTTCGCATCTAAAGCATGAAGCCTAAAATCATCCCACTGCTTACACCTTATAATAACAGGCGGTCCTCTCACATAATCTACAACACCCGTTGAACCAGATGAAACATCAAAAGATCCAACCAAACTAGAAATCTCCTTTTGAATGGTTGAAAGGCGTTCCTTAACGTTTTCGAACTTCCTGTTGTCTTCTTCGCTTAATTTTGAAGATTCACTAATTTCACGAATCTGACTAATCAAACGTTTAAAATTTACCTCAAACTTTCTCAATAGACTTACTATCGAATTCAAAGCTTCCAGCGAAGCCTTATCCACCATCTCGACAACCTCGATTCTTATTGAAACTAAACCATCGTGACAAATAAACGTAATGAATTACAAATACATAATGAAGAATATTAATGAAAACACAAAATGCCATTTCAACAGCATATCTCAGTTTCCCTTAAACGGCGCAACCTGTATAAACTATGAAATATCACGATATCCGATATATATCCTATCAGAGAACACTCCTTTTTACACAGCAAAACCAAAAACAACATGATACACATGACACATCAACTGCAACCCACAATAACATTCATTTTACCAGTTCAAAACAAACAAATCCTAGTAATCGAACAAATAAACAGCTGCTTCAAATTCTCAGAACAATATCCAAGTCCCTGCGAAATACTCATCGTAACAGATGATTCTGAAGAAAAAAGAGCCTATCTCCTATGGTTGGCAACGAAACTAAACAAGATCAACCATCCCCACGTAAGAACAAGAATAATCAGGTACACATCAAAACTCGACATAAACACGTTAATCCAAACAGGAATAAAACACGCTCTCGGACAAAAAATAATAGTGGCAACAAACAACTCAGAAAGAATTGAACAATCCCAACTAAAAAATCCAATGACAAGAGGCGATATTCTAGTAACCCCACATTTTCTAAATATCGACGCAATCAAAGAAACATTAACTAACTATGAATTTAGCTAAACTTATTAAAAAGCACCTTTCAGATTCTCCCAGTCAGTGTTCCTCTATAGCAACGTTTTTATAAATAATTGTTAATTATTAACAAATATGGGCGACGCTAAACATCACGCAAGTATAGCCGAAGAAAACTTAAAAGGCGCGCAGGAAGAGCTGAAAAACCAAAGATTCGCAAATGTAGGGCTTCTCGCCCTAAGAGCCTTGGAGCAAATGGTAGAAGCATGCGCAGTTAAAGAAGGCCTACACTTTCATGAACACCCAAGAACCGCCCATAAAAACCGACGAAATTGGCTCAAAACACATCACCCAGACCTATTGGACATGTGGGAACAGCTTTGGGGCATTTATGGCGCCTTAGGATATGGAGGATTAAACGGCGAAAGAGCTGAAAAGGCGTTGGGCATCCTCAAGAGATGCTTAAGCGAATTAAGTAGAAGGGGAAAGATTGAAATCAGTGGTCTATGAGGAAATAGAACACATTGCCACCAAAATAAAGGAAATAGATGGAACCTTAGGCGTAGTACTTTTTGGCAGCTACTCAAGAGGCGACTATGATGAAGGAAGCGACATTGACCTACTGGTCATTTTCAAAGATAAAAACAAGCTTAGCAAAGGTTCCAAAAAGATGTACGAAACAACAGCCAAAAGCCACCAATTCTTCCAAGTTATAGCCCTAACCCTCGATGAATTTAAAAAATCACCACTTCGAGAATCAGTATTACGAGATGGGAAAATATACTATGCAAACAAAGAGGTAAAGAAACTGCTAACCCAAACATACAAACCCTACGCTCTCATAACCTATACCACTGCAAAACTTAACCCGAAAGAAAGAGTTCTCTTCACCCATAAACTCGAAGGACGAGGCAAAGGCAGATACAGATACAATGGACTCATACAAAAGTTGGGCGGATACAAGGTTGGGAAAGGCGTAGCAATGATCCCTGTTGAAAACCTAAAAATTTTGACAGAACACCTAGAGAAAAAAGGAGTTAACTATACCACAAGATATGTCTGGACATAAAAACCTCCCCCACTCATACCACATTCTCCACAAACCCACAAGCGTCAACAACATTCACATTTTACAAACGAAATTGGAGCAATACGGAAGCCCGAACATGATCGAAAAGTTAACATTTATGAGAGTGGAGTTGGAAAACCTTTCATTAATAATAAATGGAAGCACAATAGAATAGATGTATGGTGAAAACACATGACTAAATCATCCTCGGTTTCAGGCTTATATAAACTCACTCCAAAAGAACGCCTAAAATTTGTCAAAGAATTTGCCGAGTTAACCAATGAAGAATGCGCTTTACTACAGAACACTGGCTCCTTACCATTAGACCTAGCCGACCGCATGATAGAAAACGTCATCGGAGCCATACCAATGCCTTTAGGCATAGCTGTAAACTTCCTCATAAACAAACGTGACCATCTAATTCCCATGGCTATTGAAGAACCATCAGTTGTGGCAGCAGCAAGCTACGCTGCGAAAATGGCACGGGAAGGCGGAGGCTTCTACACAAGCAGCACACCGCCAATAATGATTGGACAAATACAAGTCGTAGGCGTAAAAGACCCTTATGCAGCGAGGATGCGTGTCATACGAGCAAAAGAGGAAATTCTGAAGAAAGCAAATGAGCAGGACCCTGTGCTCGTTTCTGTCGGCGGCGGAGCAAAAGACCTAGACGCAAAAGTAATCAACACAACGCAAGGACAAATGCTTATCACAGAATTGCATGTGGACTGCCGTGATGCCATGGGTGCCAACGCTGTAAACACTATGGCTGAGGCTGTGGCTCCAATGATAGAACGCATAACAGGCGGACGCGTCTACCTGCGGATAATCTCTAACTTAGCTACAAAACGTCTAGCGAGAGCATGGTGCACAGTGCCTAAAGAAACTGTTGGCGGAGAAGAAGTAGTAGACGGCATAGTAAACGCTTACGCCTTTGCAGCAGCAGACCCATATCGGGCAGCCACACATAACAAGGGAATTCTAAACGGCATAATAGCCGTCATAATCGCAACATGCAACGACCACCGAGCAATAGAAGCTGGAGCCCACGCATACGCAGCCAGAAACGGACATTACACGACGCTTTCAACATGGGAGAAAAACGAAAACGGCGACTTGGTTGGCTCAATTGAGTTGCCAATGGCTGTAGGCCTAATCGGCGGAGCCGTCCGCACACATCCAATAGCGAAGATAGCGTTAAAAATTCTAGGTGTAAAAACTGCTAACGAATTTGCCGAGGTTTTAGCGACTGTTGGCTTAGCCCAAAACCTAGGTGCTCTAAGAGCCTTAGCTCATGAAGGAATACAACGTGGACACATGTCGCTACATGCAAGAAACATAGCAATAGCAGCAGGTGCAACAGGCGAACTAATAGATTTAGTGGCTGAAAAAATGGTTGAGGAACGCAAAATCCGCATGGACAGAGCAAAAGAACTAATAGAACAGCATAGAGCGATTGAAAAATCTAAAAAGTAGGACAACCGCATTTAAAAACGGCGAGAAAATGAAGATAATACCCGGACCAGCATCAAAAGAGCTAGGTAAAAGGATAGCTAAGCTTTTAAATACAGAAACAGTGCCAGTATTTTTCAAAACTTTTCCAGATGGAGAATCATACATCCGATTCGATGCAGAGACTCTGCAAGACGAAGACGTTGTAATAGTGCAAACTACAAGTCCACCACAAGACCAAAGGCTTATCCAACTTTTACTCATGGCTGACAACGCCCTAGACATGAAAGCAAGAAGCATAACAGCAGTGGTGCCATACTTTGCCTATAGTCGACAAGACAAACGATTTCTACCAGGCGAAGTGTTCAGCACAAAAACCATTATGAAACTGCTTGAAAAATGCGGCGTAAATAGGATAATAACTGTGAACGCCCACAACCCTAAGGTATTGAAAACTTTTAAAATTCCAGTTGAAGATTTGTCTGCTATTCCTCTTTTAGCAGAGTATTTTAAAGCAAAAGGCTTAGTGGAAAAGCCTGTTTCGCTGTCTCTCGGCAAAAAGGCTTTAAATATGGCAACGGAAGCCGACAGCGTTTTGAAGGGTGGATTTGATTACATTTCCACAAAAAGGAATGTAATAACGGGAAATGTCACATTGGAAGAGAAGGAGTTGCCTGTTAAAAATCGGGATGTGATAATATTTGACGATATCATAAGCAGTGGTGGAACCATGGCGAAGGCTGTAAAACTTGTGAAGGCGCATGGCGCAAAAAAGGTTTATGCAGCTTGTGTGCATCCGCTGCTTATGGGCGATGCTCAAAAGCGGATTCTGGAAAATGGAGCTGAGGAGATAATTGGCACGGACAGCGTTCCAAGTCCAGTGAGCAAGGTTTCCATCGCTCCATTAATAAGCAAAGTGTTAACCCGGTAAAGGAGCATCAAAGTGGCTAAACTTTTCTTTCTGCTTTCTGGCGAGCATGAAACTCTGCCAGTTTCGGAATTAAAGACGATACTTGAAGCGGAAGGCTACGCTTTTAAAACGTTAGAAAAGCTCGACCAATTATTAAGGCTTGAAGCAGATTTAAACTGTGTAGAAGCTGTAAAGCGTAGAGCAGCATTCACAAGACTTTGCGGATTAGAATTATTCAGTTGCAAGGCGGAAACAAACAAAATAGCGAAGACTACAAGTTCCACAAGCCTAAACGAAGTTTTAGGAGATAAGGAAAGCTTTGTAGTACGTGTAAAACGAGTGAAAAATCACGCTTCAAAAATCAATGGAATGACCCTTGAAAGAAAACTCGGCAAACTCATACTAAACAAAACAACAAAAACAAAAGTGAACCTGAAAAACCCGGATAAAACCTTCACTGGAATCCTAACAGACGAAAAGTTTATTTTTGGAGTTAAACTCGCTGAGATTCCGCCGAAAACTTTTGTTGAAAGACGCCCAAAGAAAAAACCTTTTTTCCACCCCTCAGCAATGCAAGCGAAACTCGCAAGGTGCATGGTAAACCTAGCCAAGCCTAAGACTGAAGAACTATTGCTTGACCCGTTCTGCGGAACCGGAAGCATGCTCATCGAGGCTGCACTCATCGGCTGCCGAGTCTTGGGCTTGGATATTCAACGTCGCATGGTGAAAGGAACCCTACAAAACCTAGCCTATTTCAACATTAAACCCGAAGGCATGATTGTTGCAGATGCACGAAACCTACCAATAACAAAGGTTGACTGTGTCGTGACTGACCCACCCTACGGCAGGTCTGCAACCACCTTAAAGCGAACCACCAAACAAATAATTGAGGAAGTCTTAATCAGTGTTCACGACATGCTTGATAAGGGACAGCGTGTTTGTATGGCTGCACCAAAAACAGTGAACATCGGACGTACAGGCACAGCCTTAGACTATAAGCATTTAGAGTCCCACTTCGTTTATGTCCATCGAAGCCTTACCCGTGAAATCGCCGTTTTCGTCAAAAAGTAGCCAATCCATCTTCACCTCCCCTAGCAAGGATGCCGATGCGCAAGTTGTTTTCACTGCAGTTAGCAAGCATTTTAGCGCACGCAGGCACCAAAGGAATAATGAGAAAAAGGTTAGAATTTTAAAAAAAGCTTTTAGAGAGATTCGCCCTTCTAAATAAGGGTAAATATGAAGAAAATTGAACAAATAAAAAAGGAGTTAACAGAGCTTAAGCCGATACTGAAAGGGAAATTTAAGGTGGAAAGTATTGGACTTTTTGGCTCGTATGTAAGAGGAGAGCAAAAAGGGAAAAGCGATTTAGATATACTAGTTGAATTCTCTGAGCCGATTGGACTTTTTGAGTTTATTGAACTTGAAGATTTTTTGAGGAGAAAATTGGGTGTTAAAGTTGATTTGGTTATGAAAGAAAGTTTGAAAAACAGAATAAAAGAAAGAATAATAAAAGAGGCGATTTATTTATGAAAAGAGATTACAGAGTTTATATTGATGATATACTCGAAGCTTTAGGAAAAATAGAAAGATATACGAAAGGACTTAATTTTGAGAAGTTTTCTCAAGATAGTAAAACAATAGACGCAGTGGTAAGGAATTTTGAAATTATTGGAGAGGCAACAAAGCGCATACCAAAAGAGACAAGAGAGAAATATCCAGAAGTTCCATGGAGAGCAATGGCTGGGATGAGGGACAAACTCGTCCATGAATATTTTGGAGTAAATCTTGAAGTATTATGGAAGACAATAAGAGAGGACTTGCCACCATTGAAGCCATTGATCGAGGAAATGTTAAAAAAGATGGATGAAGAGATGAAGTAATAAGCTTTCTCGTTCAAAAATTCTGTGATTAGCTTTTCACTTTACATAGCGCTTTCTCAGTTTCGCTAGTAGCAGTTAATTTTGGAACGTATAGAACTTCTAAACTTTTAGGCGTCGACTCCTTCAAAGCCCCAGCATATAAAAACTCATCTTCAACAACTTCTTGATTATGTCTTTTGATAATATCATCCACCTGCCAAACCAATAAACAAGTATATACAAAATCATTACTATAATATTGTTTAAAAGGGGTAAACATATGAGTTTGCGTGTGATTTTCTTAGGCACAGCTGGAAGCGTTCCAACGCCTAAAAGAAGCTTGCCAGCCATCCTCATACAGCGTAAGGGCGAGCAACTAATGTTTGACTGTGGCGAAGGCGTTCAGAGACAGATGATAAAGGCGAAAGCTGGTTTTCATAGGAAAATGAAGGTTTTTATTACGCACATGCACGGCGACCACGTTTTAGGCTTGCCCGGACTAATACAAACGATGGCTCTGCTTGACCGGGAAAGGAAGCTAGAGGTTTATGGACCACCCGGAATAAAACGTTTCATAGAAGCCATTAGAGAAACTGTGCAGTTCGTCTTAACCTTTCCAGTCGAAATTCACGAAATAGAAGAGGCTGGCGTTGTCTGCGAAGAAGAAGAGTACGCGGTAAAAGCGGTTTGGGCAAACCATGTAATCCCAAGCCTAGCATATGCCCTAGTGGAAAAGCCAAGACCCGGAAAATTCTACCCAGAAAAAGCCAAAGCCTTAGGCGTTCCAGAAGGAACCTTCTGGTCAAAGCTCCAGCACGGACATAAGGTGAAGCTGCTAGACGGCCGAGTCATCAAGCCTGAACAAGCTGTTGGTCCGCCCAGACCTGGAAGAAAAATAGTTTACACGGGCGACATAAGACCCTTTAGAGGCGTTGTGAAGTTTGCAGCTGGTGCAGACTTGCTTATCCATGATGCCACCTTAGATGATGCGTTGGCTGAAAAGGCAGAAGAAGACGGCCATTCAACACCAAGTCAAGCGGCTAAAAATGCAAGAAAAGCAAAGGTGAAACAGTTAATTTTAATGCATATTAGTGCAAGATATGACGATGCAAGCATACTACTGGAACAAGCACAGAAAATTTTTAGAAACACGGAAGTGGCAGAAGACTTCATGAGAATAGAAATACCGCTTCTAGACAGTTAAGTTGGCTAAACAAACAATCGCTTTAATCTGTGTACACTCTCTTCAACATGCTCAATAGATTCGATGACAATGATTTTGTCATAGGAAATTTTTCGCACCAAGTTTGCAACTTTTTTCCAGTGAACATTTCCGTAGCCTATGCCTAGGTGTTGGTCGCCTTTTCCATAATTGTCATGCGCATGAATATGCACAATCTTGTCTGCAAAAGTGGAAAGGAAAGTTTCTATTTGCCCATTGAGGTTTGCGTGTCCTATGTCTAAAACCAAGCATATATCTTCGTTAACTTCGCTGCAGAATCTTTTGAAGTCTCCAACGCTTTTCATAATAAATGGGTATGGTTCTGGCACGTTTTCTACGGCAGCCTCCACACCATGATCGCTTGCAAACTTAAACAGTAAGCGCGTAGTTTTCAAGTTTTGAAGCCAATCCATGCCCGGATAAAACATGCTAACGCCAGTTTTTAGTCCCGGATGGAAAACCCATACTTGACAGTTTAAAGCACCAGCGTTGATTATGGATTTTTTCATTCTTTTTAGCATAGCATTCAACAGTGGTTTTGAAGGTGAAGCTATGTTTATGTCTGCAAAAGGCGAGTGCACCATGTATTTTAAGCCGTAAGAAGCAGCCAACTCGTTTAAGATTTGAACTCTTCTCTTGCTTAATGCATGGAAGCCTTCATCAACAAGCTCTATGTAAGATGTTTCTGCTTTACGAAGGCGTTCAATCATTTTCTTGAAAGGTTCGCCTAGACAGTAAAGCATAGACAAACCAATTTCAGGCTTAACCATAGGCTAACCTCAGCTATGCCTAACAAGAACTTTAACCTTTACATTTTCATGCTTATAACCTAATTTGTTGAACAATTGAATTTTCTGTTGCTGAACAAAACAGCAATCGCAGTAATCTTTTGTCTTCAAACTAAATTGTCTTTTGCAAACTCCCTTTTTCTATTTTCAAAAACGTAGGATACGTGTGCTACCAGTAGTCGAGCGCCAAGAACTGTTTCTTTGGAAAAAGAACAGCTAACAACTCGTTTACCCTACCCTTGCTAAGCGTGGTTTCCACTTTTATTATTCCTTCCGCCCATGCTTCCTGAGCATTAACCACGCCCAAAAGAATGCAGGCAAGAATGTCGGATTCTAAAGAGATTTTACAGTCTACGTCATAGTTTGTCCACATGAATGATTGCACATCTTCGCTGTCTTTTCTGAAAAATCTGCTGCCTTCTTCGCAGCTTATTTGCAACCATCCGTTCCAGTCTTGCATTTTCTTAAGGCGACAAGCTATGATGAGTGTAATTTCATCGAGAAACTTTGCAACATCAGTGATTGCGTACATGAAAACTCCGTCAGTTTCCACATCAAAAAAGCCTAGTTTAGTAAAGATTTGCGGGTAGTGGGGGTTTCGGATCGAGCCTGCGTGAACGGCTGCTGCACCTTTTTCCAAAAAAATGTTGTAAACTTTGTCGACAAGAGGACAGGCAACAGTTTCAAAATCGTAGTTTGGGTCCACTATGATTTCGTTAATTCTTCCAAGTCTTTTTCGTTTCATGTAAGTGGATAAGATGTAACCTACGATTTTTCCTTGTCCATCCAAGGCTACCCAACGGAGATTGTCTTTCTTTCTTGCTATGCGTCGGAAGACCTTCAAACTACGCGCTACAGGGCCCACGTAGTTTAGAATGAAGCGTTGGTAAATCTTCTCTAATTGTTCCGCGTCGTCTTGTTGCATGAGTCTGATTTGAAATTGCATTTTACTTATCCCAAATTCGAATCAAAATCTTCTTTAACATTTGCAGATCCGCATCGCTGCCTTTCTTTATTTGCATTTTTTCTGTTTTTATCGCATCCTCAAATTTTATCGCACCCCACATTATGCGAAACAGTGTCTCAACACTCGTCGCTATAACCATATCCGTAGACTTCGGAGGCTTAGATATCCTTAGAAAACGACCATGTCCGAAGCGGAAAGATTGTACATCTACATCTCCAAGCTCAAAAACCACGGAACAATTCCAATTTTGGAGCGTTCTCCGAGCAATTTTTGAGAATTTAAGGTGACGGTTGAGATCTCTTATCCATGTTCGGAAAACATAGTTAAAATCAAAAACTTTGATGTACATGGGCCACGTTTCTATGTCGCAAAAGCCGAATCGTTGATAAATTCTGTGTGCTGGAAGCACAAGACCAGTGTAAAGCGAAGAGTTTGAGACACCCGAATTTCTAACGTATACAAGACATTGCTGGAGCAGTTTTGTCATTATGCCTTTTCTTCTATAATCCGAGCAAGTGCAAACGCCCCCAATTCCACCAGTTTTCACGTAAACACCTTCGCCTAAATGTAGTTCTTTTAACTCCACAGAGACATTACTTACAACCTCACCATCTACCTCGCCAACAAAAATTCTAGACCAACCCGCAGAATGTCTCTTGGCTTGCCGTAACCATAGTCTTACTTGTCTAGGGGTCGCAGGATCAAAGCATTCGCTAAGAATTTGGGCAAGTTTAACCTCATCCTTTCCCTCTTGTCCTTCACGCAGAAGGTACTGCACCTTTTTCCTCAAGATTTACAGTCGCCCCGAAGACGATCAAATTGAAAAAAAGAGAACATTGTGTTTCTTAAACTTTCTTGTAGAGTAATACTGGAAGCAACTGCTATAAAGCATCCAAAAGCAGGGTAAAGCGCGAACTTTATAGTTGTAAAGTTATATTTAAACTTGGGAAAACCATGGTTGAAGAAAAAGATATAGTAGAATTTCTCAAAACATGTGATGGTAAAGCATCGCTCAACGAGATAGCAGAAGGTTTGGGCATACCAAAGTATGGACCGAACTCCGCTTATGCACTTTTACAGTCTTTAAAGACTAAAGGGGTTATTGAACGGCGAGGGGAACGGTGGACGCTTATAGCTGAGGTTGCTGCTCCAACGCCACCGCCACCGCAGGCTCCAACAGCACCAGCAGCACAGCCACCTGCAGAAGAAGCAGCAACAACCCCAGAAGCTGAGAATCTCATGAAAGCCATGGTAAAAACCCTTGCAGAAGCAATGAAAACAGCAAAAAAACCAACAGACGAATGGGAACTGGCAACAAAACCAATGACAACAAAAATAGAAAGAAAGGAAGAAAAACTAAGCTCGCTTGTTTTAAGACCAGACGAAGCGCCAGAAGCCAAAAAACCCTTAGTAGGCTTTCCGACAGGCACCTTCATAGATCACTTATTCATAACACCAGAAGGAAAAAGCCTAAACGGCATACCAATATGCGGACAATTCGCCATAACAGGCTTGCCAGGTGCTGGAAAATCCATACTTGCCGAAGAAATAGCAGTTAGAGTGGCAGCCTCAGGAAGAAGAGTGCTTTATGCAACAGCTGAAGACACCTGGAAAAGTGCAACCCCACGCTTTGATTTGCAATCTCGGCTAAAGCAGAAAGCAGACATCTTAGGCTTGGACTGGAACAAGGTCCGTGAAAACCTTTTTGTGCTTGACACTGTGGCTTATCCGGAACTGCGGGATTGGACCACTTTCGCTGAAACCTACCGTTACGTTGCTGAAAAGGAGAAAATCGAACTGGTCATAATTGACTCTGTGACTGCGCTT
>Ga0224501_10001674_pt1 | contig 17222 bp, 18 predicted proteins | sample SF_Oct11_sed_USG_4_FD_169105 | JGI IMG/M metagenome (GOLD analysis project Ga0224501, IMG submission 169105) | Sediment microbial communities from San Francisco Bay, California, United States - SF_Oct11_sed_USGS_8_1 | ecosystem: Environmental > Aquatic > Marine > Sediment | place: USA... | reverse complement strand
AGCGTTTACACAGGAGCAGTTCATCGGCCATGGCGTAGCGTGAACGTGCATCACCCAGACTAATTCGGAACAGTTCAGCCAGATCTTCCACCGCCTGTTCGGCCTTACCTGGATTCGTTCGGGTCAGGCTAGCGATGGTGTTCATACTATTAAATAAAAAGTGGGGCCGAATACGTGACTGCAAGGCCTGCAGGCGTGCCTGCGATTCGGTTTTAATACGCTGGCGCCATTGGTGCTGCATATAGAAATAGCGCAACACCAGACCACTGACGATGACAGTGATAACAAGATTGCGGAACAGGAAATGCCAGTGTTCATTGGCATAGCTATCGGGATAATACAGCGCCCAATAGGCCATCTCGCTAATGAGGGCAACGACCAGCAGAATCAAACTAAAGCTGGCAATGGAGATATGCCGATTGCTCATCCCGACCAGATAGGGCCGCACAATACAGAGCACACCGCTGGAACCCAGCGCCGCCCATTGCACAAACAGGGAGATCAAGGCCAGCTTGAGCAGATAGCCCTGCACGGTAAGACTGACGGTCGCCAGTGCCAGTACAATGGCGAACAGCTCCGCCACCATCACCACTACAAACACCATGCGCATATTGCAGAGGTCAGGGATGAACAGATGTTCAAGCCGCTGATTCGTTTCGGGCTTTTTGTCCGTCTGTGTGTTTTCCTTCACCATGTCCTTACCATAGCCGATTGTGTTCATGCTTCCCATAGCTAAAACCGTTATACTACAGCCTCTTTAATCCTGATTTGTGAACAGATTCATGAGTAAACAATCTGACAAGCCCTGGTCTGGCCGGTTCACCGAACCCACGGACGCCTTTGTTGAAGCCTTCACTGCCTCAGTGAGCTTTGATCAACGTATGTATAAACACGACATCATGGGCTCAATTGCTCACGCCAGTATGCTGGCGAAAGTTGGTGTGCTCACAAAAGAAGAGTGTCAGACCATTATCGATGGGCTGGAAGATATTCAGCGCGATATCGAACAGGACAACTTTGCCTGGAGTACCGAACTGGAAGATGTGCACATGAACATCGAGGCGCGCCTGACGGATCGTATTGGTGATGTCGGCAAAAAACTCCATACCGGTCGCTCGCGTAATGATCAGGTCGCCACTGACATTCGGCTCTACCTGCGCGAACAGATCGATCTGATTCAGGCAGAATTAATCAGACTGCAACAAGGTCTACTCCAGCTTGCGGAGCAGGAAGCCGACACCATCATGCCCGGCTTTACCCACTTGCAAACGGCACAGCCCGTGACACTGGGCCATCACATGCTGGCCTGGTTTGAGATGTTGTTACGCGATAGCGCACGACTGATCGATTGTCGCAAGCGGGTCAATATTATGCCTCTGGGTGCAGCGGCACTGGCCGGTACCACTTATCCGATCGATCGGGAATTCACCGCGAAAGAACTTGGCTTTGATGGTGTCTGTGAGAACTCACTCGATGCAGTGAGTGATCGGGACTTTGCCATTGAATTTACCAGCGCGGCCGCAGTCATCATGATGCATCTGTCGCGTTTCTCCGAAGAGCTGATCCTGTGGAGTTCGGCGCAGTTTAACTTTGTCGATCTGGGTGATCGCTTCTGCACGGGTTCATCGATCATGCCGCAGAAGAAAAACCCGGACGTGCCCGAACTGGTGCGCGGTAAGACTGGTCGCATCTATGGCCATCTGATCTCATTGCTGACCATTATGAAAGGCCAGCCACTGGCGTATAACAAGGACAATCAGGAAGACAAGGAACCCCTGTTCGATACCATTGATAACCTGCGTGGTTGCCTGCGTCTGTATGCCGACATGATGCCGCAGATTATCGTTAATCGTGACGCCATGTATAAAGCAGCGAAAAGTGGCTTCTCTACCGCGACCGATCTGGCTGATTATCTGGTGCGCAAAGGGGTACCCTTCCGCGATGCGCATGAGATCGTCGGCAAATCAGTTAAACACGGGATCGATACCGGCAAGGACTTATCCGAGATGTCGCTGGATGAATTACAGCTCTTCTCTGATCACATCGAACAGGACGTATTTGAGGTGTTAACGCTGGAAGGTTCTGTTGCAGCCAGAAATCATATTGGTGGTACTGCACCTGAACAGGTGCGGGCGGCTATTGTGAAAGCAAAAAAACTGCTCATAAATTAACCACTTACACAATCTTTTACATTGAATAGATAATTTCACCATGTTACTATTTCCTTACATTTAATATATTAATAGGGAAGTAGTTATGAATATCAAAGTTACATTTTTGCGTTTGCTAAAAATCGCAATTATTTCATTATCTTTTGTAAATCCTGTCTATGCTGGGGGCAGCATTAGCGTTTTCGCCGGCGTTAAAATGATGGAGGAGGAAACCTGGGCACCTGTTGATAGTCATCAATCAGTAGGGGCGATGATTGATTTTGACATCTCCGAGTTTAATGGAAACCCATTGCGACTCGCAGTTGATTATTTTTCTACAGAAGATACTGGATCATTTGCCGGTCTTGAAATCACTGGTGAAACTACCGAGCTGAATATTGGCGTACGCGTTTATCACGAAGGTCAAAATGATATGAAATTTTACTTCGGCGGTGGCTTAGCCATGGTTGAAGCAAGCTATTCTGGCACATTAGGTAGTATTACTGTTACCGATTCCGATGAAGCAACTGGTGCCTGGTTTAATGCAGGTGCGAAATGGTACATGGGTGAGAATTTCCACCTTGGCGTAGATATGCGCGTATCTTTTGCAACCGTTAATCTATACGGTATTGACGGCGATGCCGGTGGTACATCCATTGGCCTTATTGCTGGGGCATCTTTCTAAAGTATTTATTTAAGGTGGGTTGCCTTTAATCAAGGTGGCCCACCTTAGCTCCACAATTAGAATAATCTAAACGTTTCAGGCAACTTTCACGTGGATCTGGTTACCCTCATCAAGACTGATTCGAGCGCGTTGCATAAATAACTTCAGGTCTTCACCCTTCTTCCACTGCGCCATACCAAAGCGGGTAAAGATGTCGAGTTGATCGACATCCAGTTCGGCCACGGTGAGTTCTTCCAGGCGTATTCGTATCTTGTCGGCAAGCTGTCCGGTGATGTCTTCCGGTGTCTCCGGCAGGATGAGCATAAATTCATTGTCGCTCAGGCGGCCTATGGTATCGGCCCAGCGCATTTGATCATTCAGGATCTGACCAATAGCAACGAGTAGCTGCTCACTCTTATCAATGCCAATATGGTCCTCAATTTCATCAAGGTTTTCCAGACGCATAATCAGAATAGACAGCATATTGTCATAGCGGCGTGAGCGAGACACCTGCGGTTCCAGTGCCTGATACAGTCCACGAGGGTTCAACAGACCAGTGACATTGTCGACCAGGTTCAGCTCATTGATCCGGAGCTTGAGCTCATCGCGTTCTTTCGCCAGTTGTCGCACCAGAGTCGCATCTTTGACATACTGCAGGCGACTGCCGTCACCCATACTCTGCGTAGATACCACCAACCAGGACTCACCGCGACTCTCGGTGGCAGGGAGATAGATTGTCGCCTCATCTTCAAACAGAGACTGGTATTCCTGCGGCACGGTGGTTTGATTCTTTCCCAATACCTGCAAGGATGAAATACCAGAAATAACCGGAAAATTATCATTCACCCAGGTGACTTCACCTTCAGGGCTAATTAGCATCATGCCCAGAGGATTGGTCTGCAATACCTGCAGAAGCTGTTTTTTGTCAAATTGGTCCATTATTGCCGAGGCCCCGTTTATTCATCCCAGAATCTATATCGGATAAAGTATTTCAGAACTTGAATTGACACAAGTCCCTGAGCAAACTTATCAGCCATTTGATTTTATGCGGCTATTCGTCCTCACGCATTGTGGCAAAAATCGCAGCAATATCCTGTTCCCAGCGTGTCATTAAACGAGTTAATTGTTTGCCGCCTGCTTTTTGTAGATGATGCGGGTTTGCCGCAACCAGAATCGTGTCTGAGCCTTCAGCGAAGATCGAGATCTTGAGGGGTAAATAGGCCTGTAATTCCGGGTAATTTTTGACCAGATGGCGAATTTCATCGGGTTTGCCAAAAAAGACGACGCGATATTTATCGGTCTTATAACCACTCTTGGTCAAACCAATATCAACACGTTGAACTCGACTGACCACATAGCCTTTTGCCTTGATTTGTTCCTGCAATTTTGACATGGCCTCAGGGAAACTTTGCTGCGCACGAACCATCATGATCTCATCGGCATGGACGAATGAGTTACAAAACAGCACCGTGAGCAGCAGGGCTGTCAACATTGCACGAATTTGGGATAGCATGATCATAATGTGGCCTCCTCAAGAATGGAGGTATAGGTTTCATACATCCCATCACAGAGTTTATTCAGCTCATGATTATTAAACAGCTTGCTTAAGCGCTTTGGATTGATCGCATAAATCACAACCTGACCTTTCGATTCTGAGATGGTCACGCGACAGGGCAGGAATAAGCCCACTCTGGGATCAACAGTAAGCGCCTGGTTTAATAACTGAAAATTACAAAAATAGACAATCACCTGATTCGGGTTTTCTTCCGATTGTTTCACCAGACCGTTCTCAAGCTTTTGTTCGCGGATAATACGAAAGTTTTTACCCTTGGCCGCAGCCTTGACACGATCAATGGTGCCTTTCATATCATAAGGAGACTCATAGGCCAGAGTAAGCGGTTCCTTATCGAAGGATTCCTGAGTTTGATTTGATTGATTCTTTTCGAAGCTGCGGACATAGGCAACAACATCGTTAATGTCTGCTTCAGTCATCCCCTGTTTTAGAAAAGAGACCATCGGTGTGCCTTCGCGACCCTGCATCAGGGTTCGCTTGATGAGCTGATCACTTGCTGAAGTAAGAAAACCCGCATTATTTATTGCGGGTGCAATAATAGGTAGATCACGCGGCCGTGAAAAAGTCACGCCAGTGCCATGACCCCCTTCGCCGTTCGCACCATGACAACTGGCGCAAAACTTCGCGAAAAGTTTTTTTCCATGACGGGCATTGCCATGCACAGCCACAGTAGAAAATGTTGCTGCAGGACTATCACTCCAGCTGCGAATATATTTAACCAGTGATTTAACTTCGACATCACTCAGCTTGCTAAATGCGGGCATAACACGTCCTGGTCGACCATCGCGAATGGATTTTGACAGGAAGGCATCATCAACAGATTTCAGGAAGGCCGGTAAGGCCAGTGGCACACCGACCCCCCCATTACCTTCGGCACCATGACAGGCGGCACAGTGCCGAGCATAAAGTCCGGCACCATCTGCATAGACGGAAGCCGGCAAATACAGGCCCGAGGTAATCAGCAGACAGGTGAAGAATCGTTTTAGCATCTCATTTCCTTATTCATTTTGGAGTCGCTAGCTTACGTAATTTTACTGGCAATGTTTTGAGCTATATCAATCATCAGCCAATCAACTTATGCCATGAGACCCTGCAGCCACTGACTAATATCGGCGATTTCGTCGGGGTGCACGCTGTGCTCCATAAAATACTGCTGCCAGCTGACTGGGTAACCCAGCTCCTGTAGATAATCGCGCGACAACACACCCAGTTGCATCGGTACGACCTGATCATGGGTGCCATGCCCCATCATAATCGGGGTAGGTTGGTTGGCTTCATGGCGTTCTGCATCGACGAGCTCATCCAGTGGCAGATAGGTCGACATGGCCAGAATACCTGCCAGCTTTTTGGGATAACGTAAACCAGTGTGCAATACAATCGCACCGCCCTGTGAAAATCCAACCAGGAAAATATGCTCCGTGGGCACACCGCGACTGACTTCATGTTCAATCAGTTTACACAGTTGTGCTTCGCTACGTTTTATACCCGTTTCATCCTGATTGGCGCGAAAGTCCATTGAGGTAATGTCATACCAGGCCGGCATGACAACGCCACTATTGATTGTTACAGGTAGATCAGGTGCATGCGGCAGAATAAAGCGAATTTTTTTATCCGCAGGAAGATTTAACTCCGGCACAATGCCTTCAAAATCATGACCATTGGCGCCCAGACCATGCAGCCAGATGATGCTGTAGTCCGCATCGGCCGGGCCAAGCTCTACATACTCCAGCAGATCTGAATTATTCGGTGCGTCGCTGTGCATAGTGTCCTCTGCTCATATTGTCGATCATATAATACCCGAGCAAACTAAAGATTGTAGACATAAAAAAACGGAGACCAGGGTCTCCGTTCTTTCATCAAATCTATAAAAATAGATTATTTGATTTTGGCTTCAGCAGAATCGCTTTTACCCTTGTTGTCGACCCAGGTTAACTTCACTGCGTCGCCAGCTTTACCGCCAGCAAATTTATATGACAGGTAAGGGTTTTTAGATACTGCAGGTCCCCACTGTGCAGTCACAACAGTTTTACCATTGTGTTCACACTTCACTTCAGTGATGTAGTGAGCAGGGATCTTGTCGCCAGTTTTTTTGTCTTTACGCTGACCAGTTTCCATTGGGTGAGTAATCAGTGATTTAACTGTAACTTCATCACCTTTGGCTTTGGCGCGAATACGTATTGATGTTGCCATGTTCTTTTCTCCTCGTTTATGCCTTAACCGCCACAACCACCGATGGTGACCTTAACGTTTTTACGGGCCGTATACAGTTTGCCACCAGACTTAACAACAGCGATAACGTCTGAAGTCTTGCGCATTTTGATACGAGTGGAGACAAAGCCTTTGGCGCTGCCAGCTAACTCAAAGTTAGCGGCCAATGGTGTGCCGTTTGTTTCTGCAATAATGGCAATTGCCGTTGCAGACAGTGGCGTAGTAACAGAAACAGGTACTACAGCACCGTTTTCAGCGATATCAGGGGCTTTAACCTTGATTTTGTTGCTTGGAGTGTTGTCCGCAGTACCAAACAAACTACCCATTGCATCATTAGTGCTTTTTGATGTAAAGGCAGATTCGGGCCATGCAGCCAGTACCTGACGTGGATTCAGCAATCCAGCACCTGCAGCTACAGCGAGGGCGCTGCTTGCAAGCGTGCCTTTAAGAAAGCTTCTACGTTGCATATTATTTCCTCATCTTATGGTTTTAGAGTGCTTTATATATACCAAGATTTGTGCCAGTTTCAAAACATGATTGAAAACAGCGTGTTGAGGAAAATTGGTTAAATAATGAGCAGTTTAAATCGTGCATATTGCACGAGCAGATTGCAATTTAGTGTCTAATTTTGCTCACTGGCACTGGTTTCGGGATCTGCTTCTGTTTTACTGTCCGCATTGAGTTTGCGCCACAGGGTCGATTTATTGATGCCCAGCGTTGATGCTGTTTGCTCACGATTATTATTAAAATGTTGTAATACCTTTTCGATATAGCGTCGTTCAAGTTCCTGCAAACTCGGCAAACCCGCATCAATGCCCTGCTCATCCGCAACACGATCACCAGCGGGATGTTCGAGCTGCATGACACTCCGATCCGCCAGCACCACATGGCGTTCAACCAGATTCTGTAACTCTCTGACATTACCGGGCCAGTCATAATCAATCAGACGTTGAATCGAACGGGGTTCGAAACCCTGCACCTCACGATGATACTGCTGAGCAAATTTCTCGATGAAGAATTGCAGTAGCAAAGGTATATCATCACGTCGATCGCGCAGCGAGGGCATGGTTAGACTGACCACATTTAAACGATGATAGAGGTCATGACGGAAACGGCCTGCAGCAACTGCCTCCGGTAGATTCTGATTCGTCGCAACAATAAAGCGCACATCGATATCGACGGGTTTAAGTCCACCGACGCGTGTCACCTGCTGGCCCTGAATCACACGCAATAACTTCATTTGCATGGCATCGGAGATGTTGCCGATTTCATCCAGAAATACCGTGCCACCACTGGCCTCTTCCAGTAGACCCGGCTTGGCCTTGACCGCCCCGGTAAAGGCACCCTTTTCATGCCCAAACAGTTCACTTTCGAGCAGGGTATCGGTCAGAGCACCACAGTCAATCACGATGAAAGGCTTGTCGGCATACTGGCCCTGATAATGGATCGCACGTGCCGCCAGCTCCTTACCGGTGCCTGACTCGCCTTCAATAATCACGTTACAGCGAATGTCTGCCACCTTGTCGATAATGGCGTAGATTTTGTGCATGGCCTCAGAGTGACCGACCATGCCATAACGTTGTTGCTCATCGGTCAGCTGGCGGCGTAATAAACGATTTTCGCGTAATAACTCGCCACGCTCTAGGGTACGTTCAATCTGCACACGCAGCTCATCCATGTCGAAGGGCTTCTTAATGAAATCGCTGGCACCCAGTCGAAGGGCTTCAATGGCATTATCGATTTCGGCATAGCCGGTGATGATAATAAAGGGAACTTCATTATCGGTCTGACGCACCTGCTCCAGTAGTTCCATGCCGGTCATCCCCGGCATACGCAGATCGCTAATGATCAGGTCGGCACCGTTTTCCTTAAAAGCGGCTAATGCCTTTTCTGGTGCCTGAAAAATTTCTACATGATAGGCCGCGCCTTCACTAAAACGCATCAGTAATTCGCCCGCCTTAGGGTCGTCATCAACAAATAGAATCCGGGCAGACTCAGGCATTTTCACGCTCCAGCGTTTGTTCACTTGTTACCTTATGTAAGGGTAAGGTAATCATGGCGGTGACACCATGGCCGATTTCATTATTGCGGATCATCAACTGACCATTGTGGCGTTCGACGATACCCAGGCTGATCGACAGACCCAGACCGGTGCCCTCGCCCTCAGCCTTGGTGGTAAAGAAGGGATCATAGATGCGATCCAGCACCTTATTATCAATCCCCTGGCCCTGATCGACGACTTCGATGAGCAAGTTGTCATCAACCTGGCTGACCCAGATCGAAACCTCGTTATCACGACCGCTGGCCTGAATAGCATTGAGTAGCAGATTCACCAGTGCCTGTTGCAGCTGACCGCGATCGCCTTCAACTTCATCGAAATAATCGACCTGCGATTCGATCGTGACGCCCGAGGTTTTGGCCATCTGGCGCACCAGGGCCAGAGTGTCATTAAGCCACTCGGCAACATCAAAACGGGTGTATTTCGGTGGCACCTGACGCGCAAAGTTGAGAATACCCTTGATAATCTCCGAGGCACGAATGGCCTCTTCGCGCAGTGACTTAATATCTTTTTTCGCCAGCTCATTATCACTGGCACTACGCTCAACCAGCTTGGCATAGGAGAGGATATTACTCAGCGGGTTATTCAGCTCATGACCAATACCCGCCGCCATTTGCCCAATACTGGCGAGCTTGGCATTCTGTAGCATCATGTTTTCGGCTTTATCGCGATCATGGCGGGCATGATCGAGTGTATCGGCCATGTAGTTAAAGGCATCGGCGAGCGAGTCGATCTCATCAATGCCCTGACGCTGATGAATACGGCCATGATAATTACCATTGGCATAGGCCATCAGATTTCCCGCCAGCACGCTGATGGGGTTGGCGACCTTTTGGGTACCGATATTGGCCAGCAACAGACTTATCACCAGCGCAATACCCGCACACAGCCAGATCACCAGACGAATGCGCTGGAATGGGGCTGAGATAACCGACTGTTCAATCCGAGTGGCAATGATCCAGCTACTAAGCAGATTGCCGTAGGGAAACAGCTCCATATAAAAGTAACGATACCGGCCATCGGCAGAATCAAACTCACCAAAGGGCTGGCCGCTGACGCGCTCCATAAAATCTGCTTCATAGAACTGGGCGACCCGCCGATCACCCTCGCGCTGCTGGACAAAGGTAATATCCTGCTCTTCATCATAAATCAGCTCGCCGTGGTTATCCGGGCGTTCCGGATTATTAGTGACGATAAAGACATTGCCATCAAACAGGCGTGGTGCATTACGAATACTTTGATCTAATTGTTCGCCATGGACGGTTAGACTCAAAGCGCCCACAAACAGACCACGATAATGCAGCGGCACCACATAATCACGTAGCTGCAGGCTGGCGACCAGCTCAGGATAACGTTTGTTGTGGGGCAACTGCAGGGCTGTCACCTCATCCCACACCAGCTGGCGTAATTGTTGTTTAAATTCGGGGGAGATAATCTCCTGCTCTACATAAGAAAGACCACTCAGGCTTTCGTAAACCGGCGCACTGCGCGACTGCTGGCTCACTTTGACAATGCTGTTACCGTTGGTATCGAGCAGACGCAGGATAAAAGCCGAGGGCAGCACGGTCTGAAAACCTTCAAAGTAATGATTAAGTCGACTCCGATGCACATTCAGATTACCACCTGAATGACCGCGAGCCAGATTTCTTAGCGCGGGTAAAAACTCCTGAACCGCCGGGGCCCGGGTCATACCCATAGCCAGTGATTCATAGCTTTCGAGATGGCGTTTGATTTCCGAGACCTGCCTACCCAGACTATTGGCGACATCATCGGTGACATCGCGCTGGTAAGTCGATTCGCTGAAATAGGTCGCCCCCAGAGCCAGAATGGTCAGGGGGACAATGGTGGCAAAAAATACCCAGACAAAAATGTTATTTCGAATTCGCACTGACAACCAACGTTCGCTTGCGGGAACAATCAGGACAACACTTCGCCTGATGCGTATAATCCCTGTGATATAGATATATTAACTCAAAAATCGGTGTGATATGAGGAAGTGCTACCCCTTTATGCTGCTTTTCAGTCTGGCCATGCTGGCCGGATCGGCCATTTTGCTGACAGGATGTGGGCAAAAAGGTGCGCTTTACCTGCCTCAGGAAAAAGTGGACAACAAGGCCACCGAAGCGGTTAAATCTGACACCAAGAAAAAAGCGAACCAGAACTAACTCTCATGGACCATTTTGAATATCGACAGAATCGGCTCTATGCCGAACAGCTCGCCGTGGCCGACATCGTCGCCGAACACGGTACGCCCTGCTATATCTACTCCCGCGCCACGCTGGAGCGGCACTGGCATGCCTTCGATCAGGCGCTGAGTGATCGTCCTCACCTGGTTTGCTATGCAGTCAAGGCCAATTCCAATCTCGCCATCCTCAATCTTTTCGCTCGACTGGGCTCGGGCTTCGATATTGTCTCGGCCGGTGAACTGGAACGCGTCATCGCAGCGGGTGGTGATCCCGGCAAGGTCATTTTCTCGGGTGTCGGCAAGCGTCCGGATGAAATGCGGCGTGCATTGGAAGTCGGCATTCGCTGTTTTAATGTTGAATCGGTGCCTGAGCTAGAGATGCTGAATCAGATTGCTGCTGAGCTGGGTGTGACTGCCCCTGTTTCGCTGCGCGTGAATCCGGATGTCGATGCCAAAACTCATCCCTATATCTCAACAGGTCTGAAAGAAAACAAATTTGGCATTGCCGTCGATAATGCGATTGAGGCTTATGTCCTTGCCCAGCAGTTAGACAATATCGACGTCAAAGGCATTGACTGTCATATCGGTTCACAGTTGACCGAGACTCGCCCCTTCCTGGATGCGCTGGATCGTGTTTTAGTCTTGATCGATCAGCTGGCGGAACAGGGTATCAACATTGAGCACCTTGATCTTGGTGGCGGTCTAGGTATTCGTTATAACGATGAAACGCCACCGCTACCGGATGAATACAGCAAGGCGATTAATGAACGTCTGGGTGATCGTAATCTCGAGATACTGATTGAACCCGGCCGCGCCATTGCCGGTAACGCGGGGATTCTGGTCACGCGCGTTGAATACCTGAAGCATACTGAACATAAGAACTTCGCCATCATCGATGCCGCCATGAATGACCTGATCCGGCCTACTTTATATAGTGCCTGGCAGGCGATTATTCCGGTCGAGGTGCGTAGTGGCGAGGCTACGAGCTATGACATTGTTGGCCCGGTGTGTGAAACCGGCGACTTTCTCGGTAAAGATCGCGAGCTTAATCTACAGCAGGGTGACCTGCTCGCGGTAAGAAGCAGTGGCGCCTATGGTTTTGTTATGAGCTCCAACTACAACACGCGTCCGCGTGCGGCTGAGATTATGGTCGATGGTGATCAGGTGCATGTTGTGCGGCAGCGTGAAAGCATTGCCGAGCTGTATTCACATGAACAGTGTTTACCTGAATAGATAATGCTTCATGACAAGCTTTACTAATCCATCTGATGAACAAATCAAACAGCTATTAGAAAGCGCGAAGCATATTGCCGTTGTCGGTCTATCACCCAAACCCGATCGTCCTAGCCATGAAGTAGCAAAACATCTGCAGGATTTTGGTTATCAGATCATCCCTGTTCGACCTGCGACAGATGCAGTGCTTGGCGAGAAGGCCTATGCCAGTTTGAAAGATGTAGCCGGCTCGATTGATCTGGTCGATGTGTTTTTAAATCCTTCGCGTGTCGATGCGGTGATTGATGCCTGTATTGAACTCAACATCCCGGCGATCTGGTTACAGCTTGGTGTCGTCAATGAAGCGGCGGCTTTAAGGGCACAACAGGCCGGCATCACTGTCATTATGGACAAGTGTATTTACATGGAACATAAACGCCTGCTGCCCTGATCCATCACGAAAGTAAGTGCTTGCATTCGTCTACCGAAGCGGTACTCTAATTCCCCATGGAACTTCAGTTCACCAAAATGCATGGTTTAGGTAATGACTTTGTTGTTATCGATGCCACACGTCAGGCCATTTCCCTGTCTACCGAGCAAATCCGCTTTCTGGCCGATCGTCGTTTTGGTGTCGGTTGTGATCAAGTCTTGCTGGTTGAGTCCGCTAATAGTTCAGATGTCGATTTTCGCTACCGTATTTTTAATGCGGATGGGGGCGAAGTCGAACAATGTGGCAATGGCGTGCGCTGCTTTGCACGCTTTGTTCGCGACCAGGGACTGACGGATAAAGATCGAATTCGCGTTGAAACCCTAAGCGGTATTGTTGAACCACAGATACTGGCCAATGGCGAAGTCGAAGTGAATATGGGGAGCCCTAGACTGGAACCGGAATCGATTCCATTTAAGGCTGAACAACAGGCAACAAGCTATCCACTGGAAGTAAATGGACAGAAATTCGATGTCGGCGTGGTCTCAATGGGGAATCCGCATGTCGTGTTAAATGTCGAGAATGTCGACACGGCCGATGTAAGCAACATTGGCCCATTGCTAGAATCGGATACGCATTTTCCACAACGTGTAAACGTGGGGTTTATGCAAGTAGTGAATCGTCAGCACATCCGTCTACGCGTTTATGAGCGAGGTAGTGGCGAAACACTGGCCTGTGGCACGGGCGCTTGCGCTGCGGTTGTAACAGGGATACAACAGGGTTTACTGGATACAAATGTAATGGTTGATCTTGCTGGTGGATCTTTAAACATAAAATGGTCAGAAATTGATCAACCCGTGTTCATGACCGGGCCTGCAACTTCTGTATATAATGGTATGATAGAACTATGAGCACACAGACAAAGAAGAAAAAAATTGACGACAATCTGGAACGTGATGTTGCAGATTACCTGCTGCTTAACCCTGACTTCTTTGAACGCCATGAAGACATTCTTAGCCAGCTCAACCTGCCGCATGAGAGTGGTGATGCCGTCTCGCTGATCGAGCGCCAGGTCTCAACTTTGCGTAAACAAAACGAACTGGTTTCCAAGAAACTAAACAAATTAATAGAAAACGCACGCTTTAATGAACAACTGATTGATCAAATCAATGCTCTGGTGTTGGCTCTGCTTGATGCCGACTCACTGGATAAGGTGCTCGAGATCGTTGAAACCCGTCTGAGTAAGGACTTTGATGCAGATGCGGTTGTCATTCGATTATTCAATACCGGCCATCCGTATATGGCCAGCCATCCAGAAGTTATTGTCTGGGACGAACCCGCACTGGGTGCGTTTGAAAAAATTATTGCCGGTCGTAAACCCATCTGCGGCAGTCTGCGTCCGGGCCAGCTTGAATCGCTGTTTAGTGATGATGCAGGGAACATTGGTTCGGCGGCACTGATTCCTCTAATTGAAAATGATAACAGCACCACCTGCTATGGCATGCTCGCCATTGGTAGTCATGATCCGCAACGTTTTCGTTCTGATATGGGCACCCTGTTTCTAAAACACATGGGCGATGTCATGGCTCGAGTGCTGCGTCTACATCTGGAAAAAAGCTAAACCATGTCTACTGCGCTCCTGACGGAATGGATCGCACAATATATTTTTCGCCTCCGCTACGAACGCCAGCTATCAATCCATACACTCAGTGCGTATCAGCGCGATCTTGACCTGTTTACGGCCTATATCGATGCGCAGGACATTTCCAAACTAAAAGATATCAATGAATTTCATATCCGCGGTTTTATATCGCTACGACATCGTCAGGGGATCACCGGTAAAAGTCTGGCGCGCCAGCTCTCTGCGGTGCGTAGTTTTTTCAAGTTTCTGATCGAAGAACAGCTGCTACGTTATAACCCGGCCCGAACAGTAAGCGCCCCGAAGTCACCGCGCAAACTTCCCAAGACACTGGATGTTGATCAAACCAGTCATCTACTGGAGATCAAAGGCAGTGATCCACTGACAATACGTGATCGCGCTATTCTCGAACTGTTTTACTCTTCGGGATTACGCCTGAGTGAACTGGTAAATCTTGACCTGCCTGATATTGATCTTACTGATGGCATTGTACAGGTGACCGGTAAGGGCAATAAAATGCGGCGCGTACCAGTCGGACGCAAAGCCGTCGATGCGATAAAACACTGGTTAAGGATTCGCAAACAACTGGCGCCAGCGAATCTGAATGCCCTGTTTGTCGGTCAACGTGGTACACGTTTGCAACAACGTGCGATTCAAAAACGTTTACGCGACTGGGCCATTAAGCAGGGTATGGATGTCCATGTTCATCCCCATATGCTGCGTCATTCCTTCGCCAGCCATATGCTGGAATCCAGCAGTGATTTACGCGCCGTACAGGAACTATTGGGGCATTCCGATATCAGTACCACCCAGATCTATACTCATCTTGATTTTCAACATCTCGCCAAGGTCTATGACAAAGCCCACCCACGCGCACGCAAAAAAGAGGATTGAGCTAAGCGCCGGACAACATTGCCACACCGTTTAGTACAATCAAGCGCAACGCCAGTAAAACCAAAATGGTTTTAAACAAAAGATTAAACATTGAATCAGAAATTTTACCTAAGAGATATTTAGACAGAATCGAACCTGCGAATGATGTCAGACACATTAAGATAATTAACAATAGATAAGGCCCAAGCGTAAACCCAAGCATAAAAAACGCGATCACTTTGGTGGCATGAATAAACACCTGACAGGCCGCCTTGCTGGCAACCAGTACCTCTTTACCCAGTTTTTCATTTATAAAAAATGGTGCAATCAAAATCCCGGTCGCACCGACGAACAGTCCACAAAATGAAGTTAAGCCACCAACCAGTGGCCATTTAAATGGCAATTTCCTGTTCAGCTTTAAGCTGGGCAGGACAAGACAGACCAATACAAAACAGCCCAATAGAACTTTAAAAACATTTTCTGACACTGACGGGACATAGTTGTAACCCAACACAACACCGGGAATAGAACCTAAGGCAAACTGAGTCACAATTGTTTTGTTGATTGATCGAAGGCTGATCGCAGCACGACTCGCGTGCATGACGAGCTGATTAATGCCATGGACCGGAATCAGAACCGAAAAGCTTAACAACTCGGCCATGATCACCAACAACATCAGGCCACCACCCATACCAACCACACCCGTCAACGCTGAGGTAAAAAATGCCGCAACAGGTAATATAAGCAGTGACCAGTCCATGATGTTTAACACGCTCAGGCGACAGCTTCAGATGTTGAAGTCACATCCTGCTTATGCAACATATTACCGTGGTAACTTACTTCTTCTGCACCAAGACGTTGTTTAACACTATCAACAAACTCTTTTTGTCGTTCGCGTCGTAACACATCTTCGAGGCTTGCATTTTCAATCACAATATTTTTCCTAAACTGATTGATCAGTTCAATTTCCTGGAGTTGTTGCTCATTCAGCGCAATTGATTCACCAGATTGAGTGTAATGACGTTCATAGCCCAGTTTTTCCAGTGTCTCACCCGCAAGCAGTTCAAACATTTTTAGCTCATCGGTAAAGGTCTCTGCAAGAAACTTTTTCGAGTTATTAACAATAATCGGCTTGGTGATGTTGCCCCAGAGTTTGCTTGCTGATGCCGATAATTTTGCCGATCGACTTTTATGATAATTCAACATTTCTTCGGTATAGGGGATACCAATAAACTCTGCGACCTGGCGACAGATTTTTTCAGGTTCAGCCAGAAGTTCTTCATACGAAACCTGATGAAAACGATCTGCGGGTAACTTCTGTTTAAGGGCCAGCGCCAACTCCTGCGTCTGCTGCCATTCCTTTGCCACCAGATACAGATGCTTCTGACCCGCCATGGCCTTGCCAAATGATAAACCCACATCACGACCATCGCGGTGAATATAGAGATATTTCACTTCCTGGTTGAAGTATTCTTCAAACTCAGAAAAGTAATTAATATATCCCAGACATTTGCACATCCAGTCAGTATCACAGTCGCTTTGCTTTGCTGCACTGGAATAAATTTCTGCAAATATCGAAAGCAAGGAATGATCTTTACAGCTTTTAATTATCTCATTACGATCAAGCACAACACCGGACCATTCCACAGGATTTAACTCAACGCAACGACACACGTCATCGGCTAACTGGTAAAAATTATTTCCATCATTCAGATCACCATAAAATGGCACTAATGGCATAAAATACTCCAGCATATGCGTCGATTGCGGCGCATACATTCCGGCAAGCTTCCCGATCATAACGCGTAACAAGTTTGAACCTGATCGTCTTGTTCCAATCATTTGTACTGGCATAATATTCTCCTTCCTAGTTAATAATGTTTTGTTGTTTCAATAGAGTTTCAATGCGAGCAACACTTTGCGGTACTTCATCCTGCATAGTGTTAATCAGCAACTCTGGATTTGCGGGTGGCTCATAGGGCGAGTTAATACCGGTGAACTGCGGTATCTCACCGGCACGTGCTTTTTTATACAGACCCTTTACGTCACGCTGTTCACAGGTTTCGATAGGACACTGGCAATAAATTTCAAAAAAATCATTTTGTTTGAAAAGCTGCCTGATTTGATCACGCTCTGAACGCAATGGTGAGATGAATGCGGTTATAGTCAGAACGCCGGCTTCAACAAACAAACGTGCCACTTCACCAATACGACGAATATTTTCTGCACGAT
>Ga0224501_10001673_pt1 | contig 17225 bp, 12 predicted proteins | sample SF_Oct11_sed_USG_4_FD_169105 | JGI IMG/M metagenome (GOLD analysis project Ga0224501, IMG submission 169105) | Sediment microbial communities from San Francisco Bay, California, United States - SF_Oct11_sed_USGS_8_1 | ecosystem: Environmental > Aquatic > Marine > Sediment | place: USA... | reverse complement strand
CCTGCGCCGGAATACTCCGTGTATTTCAAGGGGACCGGACGCCGCAGCTGGCGCCGTAGCGGTCCCGAGAGCGGATCATGACTCCCGCCGAGCACATCTAGGACCGACCGCGCGAAGCCACGCGCAGGGTCGCCACGCCGCTGGCCACCAGGTTGCCGCCCGGATCGCGCACCTCGACGCTGCAGCAGGGCGTGGAGCGACCGCTTACGTGACGACCGACGGCGCGCAGGGTTTGCCCGACGCGTCCCGGGCGATGGTAATTGACTGTGAGCGAAACCGTGGCAACACGCAGTTTGGCATCGCGCGCGGCGAGCTTGGAGGCAATGCCGGCGGCGGTGTCGATCAGGCCGCTGAGCAGACCCCCGTGGGCGACGCCCTGGGTGTTGGCGAATTGTGGGGCGACCAGACACTCGATGACCGCCTCGTCGCCCTCGCCGCGCCGAATGTGCATGCCCATGGTCTTGCGGTAGCCAGCATGCTCGAAAACCGCCAGTAGGGCCTCGAAGGTGCGCTCGATCTCGTCGTCCACCGGTCGGTTGTCCTACGGCGCCCCGCTGCTGTCCACCCCGGGCTTCGGCAATGCGTGGACGGCGGGCCGCTGCCGGTCGGGCCTCCCCGCGTCCCCGAAAATGTTGGCCGAACTCGCGCCCCCGCCGCGTTTCGGGGGCGCGAGCGGCCGGGGCCGCGTCAGACCTTGTATTTGCCGAAGGTGAAGCCCGAGTAGTTCACCTTTTCCACCCGATGCTCGTGGTGGGCCAGACGCAGGAACTCACGTCGGGTGCGGGGCCCGGGGGTCGGGCGCATCATGTAGCGACGCGGACCCCAGGTGTCGTCGAGCAGCTGCTTGTGCTCGGCGAACTGCGGGTAGTTTTGAACACCACAGGGGATGTCCTGCAGACGCGCGGCGGTCATGCCCATGATCTTGAGCTTGAGTTCGTCGGTCAGCTCCGGGTAGCCGAAGTTTTCGATGAGGTCCTCGGGCATCTGAAAGGCCCGGAAGGCCTCGATGATGGGCTGCGGGCTGCCGAACCACAGGCAGTCGGTGCCCCAGACCACGCGGTCTTCACCCACGTATTTGCAGAGCTTGCCGATGATGTGGGCGAACTCGCGCGGTCGCGTGATGAGCGTGGTGGGCATGACGCCACCCAGCTCGGCGTAGACGTTGTAGGTGGGGTCGTTGGGCTCGATGCCGTTGTCCTTGAGGGTCTTGATCAGGGCGTTGACGCCCGAATCCGCCGCCTGCATCACAGGATCGATGCCGGTGGGGTCGTCGTCGGGCCACGGTCCCTCGATGCCCTCGACACCCTGGCCGCTGGTGCCGGGGATGTTGTGCTCGAAGGACGAGTGGTAGACGACGAAGCTGGCCTCGGGATAGGCTTTGGCCACCACGCCGATGTCCTTGGGGTCGCTGTAGAGGCGGCTAAAGCCCGGCAGCGGGAAGCCTTTGTGGCAGCAGAAGATGGGCACGCCCACCTTGATACCCTGCTCGATCATGGGAATGCCCACCGCCGGATCGTCGAGCCAGTAGCCGCCGTTATTGCCCGGCGCCCAGACCGTGTAGACCTTCCAGTTGTCGACGCCTTCTTCGGCGTTGATGGCCATGGCCTCCAGCTGCGCCTCGAGGCGATCGTTGGGCATCACCATGGCGTGGCTGAGTACGCGCTTGTTCGACATGGTGTCGAACATGGAATTGGTGCTGTCTTTGGTGTCGCGAATTTCCTGGTTGGTCAGCGGTGCCAAATCACATTGTGCAACTTCCTGCCCCGCACACTGCACGTAGGGAATTCCCGAGAGCACGCCCACGGTGGTGTCGCTCTCCATGAAGTACTGCTGAAAGAAGCTGTCGGCGTTGTAGCAGTCGTTGCCGGTACAGCCCTCGCGATATTCAGCCCAGGGAACGCGCGCCCGGATATCCGATAACCATCCGTTGAAGAATGCGCCGATCAGCGGATTGGTTAGATACGGGCTCTGGTCGTTGACGAAGTGGGCCTGCATGTCGACGATGAAGTCCTGCTTGTCTCCCGATAGCGTCCTGAGACACTCCTCGGCTTCGAAGTTGTCCAGGGTCGAGGTCCCGGTCACCGCGAAGGCCCCACCTTCGCCGCCCGACGGGGGCATCCCCGAGCCGCCCACTCCACCCGAGCCCCCTGAGCCGCCAGCTCCGGTCTTGTCGCTTGCACCCATGTCGACAGTCTTCTTGGTGGTGCCACCACCCGAACATCCTGTCACCAGATTGACCATGTAGAGGCTGGTGCACACGCCCGCTGCGCTCGCCAGAAACTCACGCCGGTCGACGTTGTGTTTGCGTGCGGCCACCTCCGCGTGATCGAAGATCAGCTTACGGATCAGCTGCTTCTTGGGGTTGTCCGGGTGAAAAAACTCGCCGTTGGACATCGGGCCCAGCGGCAGTGGCGCCCTCAGCGGGACGTCCGGATCGTGCTTCTTTCTCTTTCTCAACCAGTTCAAACGTTTCATCGGGTACCTCTTGAATACGACACCTTACTTGCCGACCATCTCGTTAGGTTATTTACATTTTTCCGCTGATCCGCGCGTACACCACGCGGCCCCGCGGGTCGTGAATCCCCACCTCGTAGCCCAGCGGCCCCTGCACCGCGGGCGGGTCCTGGTCGGCGATGTTGATGACGCCGACACTGATCTTTGACTCCCAGTTGTTATCGCCGAAGGAGAAGCCGTACATCAGGTCGACAGTCAGCATGGCGGCGATGTCTTCTTCGGCTTCGAGCTCTTCGATCGTGTTCTCGCTTTGGTCGTGGTAACCGGAGATGAAGTTGGCGGTGGCCCCGACCATGTGGCCGTCGTAGCTCCAGCGAAGGGGCAAGTTGGCGCGCAGCTTGGGTAGCGGTGGCGCGAAGTTTTCGAAGTTGCGCTCGCCGGCCGCCTCGAAGGTGGCGGTCTGGACAAGCGGCTCGCCGGCGTCGCCCACGTCATCGCTGTCGGCTGGCGCCGGACCGCTGCGGTAGAACTCGCGCAGCACGCGGGTGCCGCTGATTTCATAGCTGTTGAGGAGACTTCCGCGTAGCCCGAAGTAGAAAGTGCCGATTTCACCCATGCCGCGGTGTTTGCCGTCCAGGGTGTAGCTCAGCTCACCGTCGACGCCGTTGGAGTCGACCGAGGCCATATTGTCGTACTCGACGTCGATGTAGAGGATGCGGTCGGTGGCGCTGAGCTTGACCTGGTCGCAGGGCTCGAAGTCGGGGGCGAGCTGAAAGCGCGCCTCGCAGTCGTTGACCAGACGCATGGCGTTGTCGGTGGCGATGACGTCGTCCCGCATGGTCAGCCAGCCATCGAGCCCCACGTGAATGCCTTCGTAGTCCCACTGCACGCCCGCACTGAGCGCGTCGATGCTCTCGAAGTCGGCGTCGGGGTTGCCGTTGATGCGATAGGGCACGAAGTGGGATGCGCGCTGGCGGTCGACTTCCTGCATGGTCGTTTGCACGCCATGGAGCTGGTTCAGGCTCGGGGCGCGGAAGCCGCGTGAATAACCTCCGCGGACGAGCAACCATTCGGTCGCCGGCGTGGGCGTTGCGTCACCGAGGGCGAAGGGGCGCACGGCGACGGCGCCGAGGGCTCCAAGGGCGGCGCCGGTGCGCTCGAAGTGTTCGACCCGCCCGGCGCCCTGCAGCTCGAGGCCCTTGAGCACAGGCACGCGCAGCTCGGCGAAGCCAGCAAAGATGTCGCGCGCCGGCGCGTGCACGTCGGGGCCGCCGAAGAGAAAGGCGTAGCCCTCGTTGTTGTAGACGTCGTCGTGATCGACGCGCAGGGTCTCCCGGCGATACTGGGCGCCAGCGCTGTAGGACAACTCCCCGCCGGCCATCTCGGCCAATCCTCCGCGGACCACGGCGTCGACCACGAAGAGCGAGCGTTGCGTCTCGGAGATGGCCTCGCCGGTGACCGCGTCGATGGCGGCGGCCGTGTTGACCGTGCCGGCGTTGGCCTCGTCGAAACCGGCGGGACAGGGGTAATCCGGGTCGTTCGGGTCGCAGATGAAGCCGCCGTCCTGCAGGCCGTCACCGTCGGTGTCGGTGGCGGGGTAGCCGCGCACCGAGGCGCTGGTGTCGATGCCGGAAGGAACATCGACATCGAGCGGATTGAGCACGGCGTTGTTGAGCACCGAGGTCAGGAAGGGGTTGTAGCAGCCAGCCTCCTGGCGCTCCTTGATGGTGGGCGCATTACAGCTGTTGAGCGCCAGCACCAGGGCGTCGGTGAGCACGTCGGGGGTGCGTGTGATCTGCTCGGCAAGGGTATAGGTTCCGATCAACTCCCAGTCCCAGTCCTCCATCAACGAGCCCTCGGGCTGGCCGAAGTCGCCCTGGAAGCCGAAGACCGAACGAAAAACATTGCCGCGGCGCTGCTGGGCGCGGCTTTCGGTGAAGTTGCCCTCGGCGCGGCCGATGAATGCCTGGGACTGGGGCGTGCCACCGACGCCGGTGAAGCCCGGGATCACCGGGATGTCGCGGTGGACGTTTTCGTTGGGGTCGTCTGGGCCCAGTGCCACGCGCGCCGGCACGAAGAGGCGCTCGTCGCTAGCCAAAATCGGGAAGGATGGCGCGGTGCGGTTTTTGTTTTCGGTGCGATAGTAGCCGAGCTCGCCGATGGCCTCGGCGTGGTCGCCCAGGCCGTACCAGAAGGTGGAGTAGCCCTGCAGCCGCTGCTCCTGCAGCACCAGGTCCTGATGACGGCTGAAGTCGTTGGTGCAGAAAGTGGAAATCTCGCGGCCGAGCAAGAGACCGTCCTTCGGGTCGCTGTCGAGCTCACCGAGGGCCTCGTCGATGCGGCCCTGGGGCACGTATTCGAGGCCGCTGATGTCGCCGCTGTCGGGGATGCGGCCGAACTCCTGCAGCCGCATCTCATTGTCGGTTCCGTACCCGTCGGCTAGCACGTTGCAGTTGGGATCGGGACGGGTGGCGCGCCCGGCGGGCAGCTGCAGGAAGGTGCCAGGATTTCCCAGCAGGCTGTCGAGGCGATCACGGCGCTCGCCGATGAAGTCGCGGTCACTGGCTGCCAGGGGTCGGCGCGTGAAATAACTCCCCGTTGCGGTGGCGCCGGCATCTGCGTCTCCCACGCCCACAGTGACGTTGATGTCCTCCTCGTGCTGCTCGAAGCCATCGGTGGCCAGCGCGCCGAGGTCTACCTCGAGACCGTCGAACTCGCGGCGCGTGACGAAGTTCGCCGCGCCCTCGAAGCCGCCCGAACCGTACAGGCCCGATGTGGCGCCCTTGACGACCTCGATGCGCTCGATGAGGTTGATGGGAATCTGATTGATGTCGATCAGGTCCTCACCGCGGGCACCGACCATGGGCGAAGCCACCACGCGGCGGCCGTTGACGAGCACCAATGGCGCTTCGGTACGCAGGAACAAGCGCCCGGTGCCGGCGGCACCCACGCCGAGCGCGGCGGCCGTATCCGGAATCGCAAAACCGCTGCGCTGGCGGTAGAAATGCAGCAGATCCTGGCCCTGGATGCCGACGGGCATCGGACTGTCGAGGACCAATGCGCCTTCTACGCGCTGCATGGGCCTGCGCAGGTGCGAGCCGGCGAGCACCGGCGCTCTGGACGCAAGCGCGTCGGCTGCTGGCCCATCGATGGCTTCGTCCGTGAACGCCGCGGCAGAGGGGCTCACATCGACCTCGCCCCCAGCCGAGCCGAGGCCCGCCGAAGCGCCCACCGAAAGCTGGGGAGCCTCCGGCTCCGGCGCCCCGGAGGCATCGCCGGGTGGTGTCGGGTCCGGCGATGCAGGGGCGTCCGGTGCCGAAGGCTCCGGCTTGGTTTGAGGTGTCGAGGGTACCGGTGCGGGCTCGACTTCGGGTTGGGATTGGGTCCCGGAGCCGGGCTCGGTCGCGGTGGATTCGGTCGAATCTGAGGGCTCTTGTGCAGAGCCGTTCACGGGCAGGCTCAAAAGAGCGATGAGCAGCGAGGTGAGTACTGTCGGTCGGCGCGTCACGGCTTCTCCATCCCTGCGTCAATGTGAGACGCGGTACAGAAAAGCGCGCACCGCCCGATTTGCCCAGGTCGCCCTCGGCGCATCGAGGGGTCACTGACGGGTCATGATGCGATCGATCAAATCGCTCCAAGGTTGCCCCTACCTCGCTTGCGCTCGCTCAGGTCGAGCCTTCGAAAGCACTTGACAGTCCATGTACGAAAATGGGCGTGGCGGTGCGATGAAAGGCGCCCCGCACCTCTCACGGTAGGGGCGATTTCACCTAGCGTCGATGGACCGCATGTCAGGCCTCGCCCTTCTGCTATGATAGAAAACTCGAGAGACACCCGACGCCGACGTTGGGTCCCGCCGCTGCGAATGACACCCCCGGACACGCATTCTGCCGGCTCTGAGCCGGAAGCTCTGGAAGATCCACGCGATACTCTGGTCACCGAGTTTGACCGTCAGTCAGATGCTGCCGGCGTCACGATTTCGGTCTTGACGGTGCTGCGCGGACCCGAACCGGGGCGCGAGTACAGCCTGGAAGGCCCGACGCACATCATCGGTCGCGATCTCGAGGCGCAGGTCAGCGTTGCCGATCCGGGCCTTTCGCGTCACCACGCGCGCATCAGCCGCACCGCTCACGGCGATTACCTGCGCGACCTGGAAAGCACCAACGGAACCCTCGTCAACGGAGAGAAGATCGAAACGGTGCACGTGCTCGAGGAGGGCGACCGAATCCAGCTCGGTCGCAGCACCGTCCTGCGCTACAGCCGCCGCGATCGGCTTGAACAACGCGCCGCCGAAGAACTCTACGAGCGCAGCGTGCGTGACCCCCTGACCCACCTCTACAACCGGCGCTATCTGGACGACCGGTTGCCGAGCGAGCTGGCCTACGCCAAGCGCCACGGCGAGCACCTGACGGTGCTTCTGCTGGACCTCGACCACTTCAAACGCATCAACGATCGCTTCGGGCACCAGCGCGGCGACCAGGTCCTGCGCGAGGTGGCGCGGCGGCTACAACAGACAGTCCGCCTCGAGGACGTGGTCGCTCGCTACGGTGGCGAGGAGTTCGCCATCGTCGCCCTCGGCATCGACGAACTCGGCGCCAGGACCTTCGCCGAACGTCTACGCGGCACCATCGGCGGTGCGCCCATCGAGGATGAGCACGGCGCACTGGAAGTCACCGTGAGCATCGGCCTGGCCGACAGCGTGGTCACGGGCGAGACGAAAGCGCGGGCGCTCTTCGCCGCCGCGGACGCGGCGCTCTACGAAGCCAAGCGCAAGGGTCGCAACCGCGTCGAGGTCGCCCATGGACCTGAGCGCTGACCGCCGACGGCCGTGTCGCCGACGGCTGGCCAACGCCTGGTCCTTCAGCACATGACCGACGCGTTTGATGGGGCCGAGGGTAGTCACGTGCTTGAGGTGGCGCGACACCCCTCGGCAGTCACGAGAATTGACCGACGTCTGCTCGCGAAAAATGATCTGTCCTACGCCGAGCGAGCGCAGCGCAAGCGGCATCGTCAGACCCGGCGGCGCGCGGGCCATCGGCCTCGTTTCGGAGGCAGGGCTGGGACTGGGAGCCGGCGAAGAGGCGCGGCGCGGGGTTGTGACGTTTTCGATGATGGGGTGGAGGCACGGCAGTAGGAGCACCAAGATGAGGGTGGCAAAAGAGGATGCTGCAGCCCAGTGAGGGCGCCATGGGGAGGTGCAAGGGGGGCTTGCCGCGAGGTTTCGAAGTTTAACGGGACCAGGCCACTGCTGAACGAGCGAGGGAGGCGGAAGTCCGCCAAAGTCGAGTCGAGGTCGCTTCCAAATTTAAGGCCCAGTCGCTGTCGCGTCGTGGCTGTCAACACACTCGCACAGAGCCCGATGGTGAAGTCCCGCTGTAGCTAGACATGCCCACCCTGTGCGTAGATCATATGGCCGACGCTTGCGAACCCGTCCATGCTGAAGCGGAGGTCGAGATGAGCCCCAAAATGAGTCCCGTACATGCTTGGCAGTGAGCTTTCGCTCCAATCCCAATTGTCGCTTGAGGGCGCAAATCACAAGCGGGCATCTGCGCTTCGTACGGCGCTGATCGACAACCTTTGGCTGCGCCGTACTCTGGATTTTGGCCGCCTGGAGCAGCTGCGCACCAGCATCCATCAGATCGATGATTTGCGCTTGGCGTGCCTGCGTCGCATGCCGCCCGTGACGACCGACTATTTCACCAGCGGCGCCGGCAAGGAGATCACCTTGCGTCGCAACCAGTTGGCCTTCGAGCGTGTCGTGCTCGCGACGGACTACGGCAATCCGGTCGACCAAGTCGATGTGTGCACGCGAGTCTTGGACCACGAACTTGCGATGCCCATTCTGGGGGCGCCGGTGGGGAGCCTGCGCACACTGCATCCGTGCGGCGAGGCCGTCGCCATGGCCGCGATGGGAGAACTTGGTACCGCGGGCATTCTATCGACGTTGACGGGGACGACCATGGAAGCGGTCAAGCGGGCTACGCGCGGTCCGGCCTGGTTTCAACTTTACCTCTGTGGCGGGCGTGAGACGGCGCTGCGTGGCATCGAGCGTGCTCGGCGCGCGGGGTATTCGGCGCTGGTGTTGACGATCGATACGCCGGTGGCGGGAATTCGGATGCCGGACAAGTACAATGGATTCAACGATCTTATTGCGGGCAGGTTGCTCGGGTACCTGCGGGCGATGCCCTCCATGCTGAGTCATCCCCGTTGGCTCGGGGGCTTCCTCACCGACGGCGGGTTGATGGAGTTCGTCAACATCATCGACGCTGAAGGCCGACCGATGCCCTATACGGACATCGCCAGTCAGCTTGCACAATCGGCTACGCGCTGGGAAGATATCGAGTGGATCCGTCGTGCCTGGGGCGACGCACCGATTGTCATCAAGGGCATTCATACGCTCGACGAAGCCGAGGAAGCACAACGGCGTGGCGCCGAGGCAATCGTCATCTCCAATCACGGTGGACGCCAGCTCGATCGGGTGCGCTCGTCGCTGGAGACGTTGATCGAGGTGGGGCCCGTCCTGCGAGGTCGCGGCACGAAGATGCAGATACTTTTCGACTCTGGCATCCGGTCGGGTTTCGATGTCGCGATCGCGCTTGCTCTCGGTGCCGATGCGGTACTCGTCGGACGTGCCTATGCGTTCGGGCTTGGCGCCGCGGGGGGAGCCGGCGTCGTACGCGCCTTCGAGATCCTGCGTGACGAGCTTGCGCACACGATGCGACATTGGGGATGTCGCACGATCGAGCAGCTCAAGAAGCACGGCGAGCGTTTCGTTTCAGCTCCGACCGAGCTCTTTCCGGGAGGTGTTCCCGACACCCTGGAGCCGCGCGTGGCCGCGCATCGATCTCGGAGGCAGGGGTGAAACGACTCCACTCGAGTTCCCTGCGCCCGATCCAATGGCGCGTGAATCAGGCCACGAAATTCCGGGCAGCTCGCTCCGACTTGGGTTTGCTGCATGACTGTGCAGCGGCGCTGCATTCATTCCGACCGGAAGACGCCGCGGAGCAGCCGAATTTGGGCGTCCTCCAAACTGCGTCGAGCGTTGCCAGCTTTGCGAGCCAGATCCTCGACGTAGACCGCGAGCCCGAGCTGGCCGGCTGCGGCCGGTGTCGCGTTGGCGAGACTCCGCCTCAAGTGCTTTTCGCTGGTGTCTTCGAAGATTTCCGGGGACAGGCCCTGAGCCGAGAGCAGCTCACACATGGCCTCAGCCGAAACGAGAATGCTGTCTTCGGGCGTGGTCGCCCAGGGCAGTGGAAAGTAAGAGAGTGGCGTCGCTCCGGCGGCCATCTCCTGGAACGCATAGCGACCACCCGGTTTGAGCACGCGAGCGATCTCGGCGTAGAGCTTCGACTTGTCGGTGATGTTCATGCCGACGTTTTGCATCCACACGACATCGAAGCAGGCATCGGTGAAAGGTAGAGCGAGGGCGCTGCCCCGTTGCACCGTCACGTTTGCCTCGAGGCCCGTCAGGCGATTGAGCAGCGCCGCGCCCCGGCAGTAGTCGACGCTCATCTCCACGCAATCGACCTGGCAACCGACGGCGTACGCCAACAGCCGCGCCGACCCACCGAGGCCCGCTCCGATGTCGAGCACGCGATCGCCGGGCCCGATGCGCGCAAGCTCAAGCAGCTCGCGGGACGCGCGCAGTCCGCCGGTATGAAAGTGATCGAGCGCCGCCAGCTGCTCAGGCGAGAGCCGGTGGCTCGGGTCCAATCCGGCCGCGCGCAGTCCTTCCAGGATGCGGGTCTCGATGTCGCGGGCCGAGTATTGGGTGTGCAGGTTCTTCATGGTGAGGTCCACTTCCCGATGCCAATCGCGGGATTGAGAGAGGCTATCACGCTGGCTTCATGGGGCAGATCCCAACGACTCGCGGCTCGCAGATGCCGCGTATACGGGCCCGGCGTCGACTCACGGCAGTGGGTAGACCCGGATCCTCACGCGCTTTGCCTCGCGCTCGCCGACGCCGTAGTAGAGACGCCGGTTGAAGTGCAAGAGGCGCGGAGCGGACGTCGTCATGCGGATGAAGGTGCGAAAGTAGTATTGATCCGGTGGCACGGCTTCACCGGCGGCCAGCCGCGCGAGCACGTCCGGCGCGGCAGTGCGCAGGCCCTCCGAGAGCACTTCGACGGTTTCACCGCGATCGCTTTGCAGCATGTAGTGGGCGCGGATCTCGAGGGTGCCGTCCCCATGCACGCGCTGCCAGTCGCTGCCGCCGGGCAGCAGCGTGCCACGCAGCCCGGGTCCTTCGAATTCACCCGAAGTGAAAGCAACCACGCGGGACTCACCACCCGGTGCGGCTCCGATCGTGTGCGGTTGCGCTACCTCCACGCCGAGCGTGAACAGGGGCTCGGGGCTCATGGGCGGCTCCAGTGTTCGGGATCGGCCAGAGAGGGACGGGAGTTGAGGGGCTCGATGGCGAAGCCGGTCAGGCGTTTGTATTGCTCGGCGATAGTGTTGAGTTCGTCGTGACTGATGACGTCGTGCAAGTGCGCGAAGCCGTGGGGTGCGCGCTCTTCCACCAGCTGCATCGGCAGCTCCGGCCCCATGCCCCGGTTGGCGGTTACGATCTTGGCCGTGGCCGGGCGCCGTTCATCTTCGTAGCGGGCCAGCGCGCTTTCCGGATCGCCCGGGTAGGCCAGCAGGCAGCCGGTCAGAACGCGTGCGTCGACAATCGCCTGTGAGGCGCCGTTGGAGCCTATGGGGTACATGGGATGGGCCGCATCGCCCAGCAGCGTGGCGCGGCCATGGGTCCAGCGCGGCAGCGGATCGCGATCGACCATGGGGTAGATCCAGACGTCGTCGGTGGCCGCGATCAGCGCCGGCACGTCGAGCCATTCGAAGCGCCACTGCTCGAAGAGCGGCGCGAAATCTTCGAGCTGCGCCCGCCGCGTCCAATCCTCGCGTTCTTCGGGCGTGGCCTCTTCGGCCACCGGTAGGCGTTTTTCGGCGATGTAGTTGATCTGCTGGTGTCCGGGTTTTTCGGCGCGGTGTGAGATCGGATAGCTGACGAATTTGAGCTGTGGATGACCCGCCATGATCATGGTGTGGCCGTCCAAGTAGGGGGGCGCTTCGGCCACGCCGCGCCACATGATGGCGCCGTTCCAGCGCGGCGGCCCCTCGTCGGGGTAGAACTGCTTGCGAACCGCGGAGTGAATGCCGTCGGCTGCGACCAGCAGGGCGCCTTCGGCGCGGTCATGGCTTGCACCGTGCCGATCACTCAAGGCGACGTGCACGCCGCGCCCGTCGCTCTCCACGTGGCCTACGCGATGGCCCAGGTGAATGCGCTCGTCGCCGATGCGTTCGCGGGCCGCTTGCAGCAGCACCATTTGAAGTGCGCCCCGGTGGATCGAGATTTGCGGCCACAGGTAGCCGGCCCGAAGACCGCGGGGTTCGGCCCAGATGCGTTGGCCGCGCTTGGTGCAATAGGCCAACTCGCGGCACAGCACGCCTTCGGCCTCGAGCGCCTCGCGCAGTCCCAGTTCGTCGAGTTCGCGCACGGCATGGGGCAGCAGGTTGATGCCCACGCCGAGCGGCTCGATGCTGGGCACCGCCTCGTAGATGCGCACCGAAAAGCCCGCCTGGTGCAGCGATAGGGCCGTCACCAGTCCGCCGATGCCACCGCCCGCGATCAGGATTTCACCTTGCATCTTCTGTCGCCTCCCATTTGGACTCGCTGTCGAGCACGCGGTCGAGCAGCTCTTTGAGCTGTACGCGTTCGGCGACGCTGAGCGCCGCGGTCATGCGTCGATCGTGGGCTTCGACTGCGGCGCTCATCTTCGCCAGCGCGTTTTTGCCCTTGGCCGTGATGCGCAGGCCGAAGGCGCGACCGTCGGTGGGCGAGGCGTGGCGTGCCACGTAGCCGGGCTCCTCAAGTGCGTCGACGAGGGTGACCGCCCCCGAGCGCGCCACGCCCAGCACCCGGGCCAGCTCGGTCAACTTCAGGTCGGGGTTCTTCTCGATGATCACCAGCGCGCTGAAGCGGGCCGGTGTCATCGACCATGGCCGCAAGCTGCGCAGGAAGTCGTCGAAGACCTTCAGCTGCAACCTCCGCACCCCATAGCCAACCAGCGTCTCGAGCAGGCCGAGGTCGATGGCGCGTGTAGCGCCCGATTGCACATTGTTATGTAGCATAACAACTGACCCCTATCACGGCCAAAGCGCCGATCCAAGCGGGCTCCGCGCTCCGATGTGCGCGGGCCCTTGGCACTTCACAGACGACTTGGGGCACCTCTACGAGGGCACGGGCAGCGACTTCGCCGAGGGTTTCATCGAGCGTTTCGAGTTCAAAAACGATGGCCAGACCGCGCTTGCCGATGGCGGCGCCACGGCTGGCGCCGCCATCTCCGGCAGCTTCGAGGCGCGCTTGCAGCCCTGGCGTTGAATGGCGCGCTACCAGCCGGCACGCACGGCCGGCGGCAGCAGCAGCAGAAAGGCCCCTTCCTCGTCGGCGGTGGTCTTGCCGATGGGGATGGCGCGCTCGCGGCCGTCGGGATGCTGGATGACGACGTAGGCCCGCAGCAGCGCACCGGCCAGGGTCTCCTGCAGCAAGGGCTCCGGGTAACGCACATGCCCGCGAAGGGACAGGGGCGAAACCAGATCGATGCGCGTCATGAACTCGGTGGCGCGGGCGCCAATGTGCACATCGTGCTGCAGGCGCCAGGCGAAGCCGCTGCCTTCCGGCGGTTTGATGGTGACGTCGTAGCTGCCGAGGTCGACCGGCACGCGGAAGGCGCCCTCTTCGTCGGTGGTGGTCTGTTGCGAGCGGTTGAAGCGCAGGAGCGTCGCGTCGCCCTCTTCGAGCGTGGGACCTTCGCTTCGTCCCAGGGCGTTGGCTTCGATCACCGCGCCTGCGACCATCGCCATCTCGGGCGAGTGAACGCTGCCGACCAGCTGGGCGGCGGCCGGCAGCTGCAAGAGCGCGCCCCTGGATGCCTTGCCGTCGGGCGCCTTGATCAGCCGTTGTTCGGCGAAGATCGCGCAGGGGCTGCTCTGGGGCGGCGTCACGATGACTTCGTACTGGCCGGCAATGAGTTCGACGCAGAAGCGCAGCTGCTGGCCGCCGTCATCGAGGCTGGCGGTGGCGTTGGCGCTGAAACTGCCCGTGAGTGCACCGGCGGCTGCGTCGAGGAGCACCTCGGAGCTGCGCAGGGTCATGGGCAGATCCGTCGGCGGCGCCGCCTCGCCACCAAGGGCCTCGGGGCAGAACTCGACGCTGCCCTCGTAGCGGATGGTGGTGGGCATGGCCGGCAGCGTCAGTTGGATGTGCTCGGCCAGGGGCTCTTCGAAGCTGTCGGAGGGGATGCGCAAGGTCGGCAGCGTGCGCGCGGGCCGATCGCAGTCGACTGCGGCATCGGCGAAGGTGTCGTAGGCCTCCTCGGCGCGTAGCTCCAGCTCGTAGTCGAGGACGCCGGGCGAAAATGCGATCGTCGCCTGGCCGTCGAGCAGGGGCGCCGCCGACGACACGGGCTCGCCCGTCTGCGGGTCGAAGGCGCGCAGGATCAGCGTGCGGCCCTGGGGTGCGCCCTCGACGCGGAAGCTCTGGCGTCGGGTGGCCACCTCGCCGTAGTCGATGGCGATCATCGGCTCGGCGCCAGCTTCCAGCTCGCGGCTCAGGGGCGGATACTGCGGCGAGCTCGGTCGCACGACCATGCGGTAGTCGCGGCCGGTGAGCAGACGCACGCTGTAGTCTGCGTCGCCACTGCCCTCCTGCAGCGCGTCGGCGGTGGTGGCGCTGACCAGCGCCGGTGCCCGTCCGGGCATGGAGCGCAGGGGCACGAAGCTGACTTCGGCGGCGATGGGCTCACCGTCGGCGCGGATCTGCCCCTGAAGCTGGACGCTTTCGGGAAGCTCGAAATCCATCACCGTGCTGGCGTGGATTTCCATGCGTCCCATCACGACCGGCAGGGAATCGCTGCCGCCCGGGCCGCGTTCCGGCACCACCTCCACGATCACCTCGAGCGGCGCCTCCAGCTCGTCGGCAACGCACAGGCCCTCGAAGCAGGAGGCGCCCTCGCCGCAGTCGGAGTCGGCCTCGCAGGCATTGCGCTGTTGCAGCTCGGCGGAGTCTTCGAGCGCATCGGCACTCTCGAACGCGCAGCCTTGCGCCGCTGCCAAAAGCCCCCAAAGCACCGCCCAGCGATGGGTCCAGGCGCAGCGTGTCATGGCTGCATCTCCGTGCTGCCGCTCAAGACAAGATCCTCGATGGCGTCGCAGCTGGCCAGCAGCGCTGCCTTTTTGGAGTCCTCGGTGGTGCCCGCTCCAGTGCCCTCCCAGATCCACCAGGAGGCGTAGCCCAGATCGTCGGCTTTGATGGTGTAATCGAAGAGGTTCGGATCCTTGCCGCGCTGGGGATCTTCGGGGTCGAGGAAGCTGCCACTGACCACCAGCTCCAGCCGGTGGCACTCACCCTCCCTGAAGTCACCCTGGGAGACCGTGATCTGCAAATCGCGCTTGAGCACACCGTCGCCTGGTAGCGGCAACGGCTGGAAATCGGGGGTCATGCGCGTCTTGGTCGTCACCCGCCAGCGGGCCCACAGGTCCTGCTCGACGTTTTCGTCGCGCACCAGGACGTCGATCTTCAGCTCGGTGCTGGTGCTGGTGTCGGAGTAGAAGTCGACCCAGAACGACGAGCCGATGGGGGTGCGCGTGTCTGCCACATCGAGCACCACCGGCGGCACGTCGGACTCCTCCTCGAACCGGAGGTCCTCGGTGATCAGGCAGCCGGCCAGGCCGGGCGACAACAGCAGCGCGGAGAGCATTGCCCACACTGGGTACGCAAATCGCATGCCATCTACGCCGGAAGCCATCAATTGTCTGAAAATACTTGAGTTTTCGGATTTCAGGTGGGTCCGGTTCGGGCCCGACCGTGACATCTTTGTCCGAATTTGGGGTCAGCCTTCCCCGGAGGCCTTGGCTGCCGGTTCCCGCTCCAGGTAGCGGAAGATGGTGCGCGGGTCGACCCCCAGGTCCTGGGCGGTCTTGGTGCGGTTGCCGTTGTTGCGCTCCAGCACCTCGAGGATGTAGCGGCGCTGGAAGTCCTCGCGCGCCTGGGCCAGGGTCTGAATCGGAATCATCGCCTCGGGCAGCATGTCCAGGTCTTCGACGCCGATGAGCGTCTTGTCACACATCACGACGGCTTTTTTGATGCGATTTTCCAGCTGTCGTACGTTGCCTGGCCAGTCGTATTTGCGGATGGCGATGAGGGCGTTGGGGGTCAGGCCCTTGACCTTGCTGCCGTAGAGTTCGGCGTACTTGTCGAGCAGGAACTTGGCCAGCACCTGCACGTCGTCGCCGCGCTCGCGCAGTGGCGGCAGGTGAATGTTGATGACGTTGAGGCGATAGAAGAGGTCCTCGCGGAAGCGGCCCTCTTTCATCTCGTGCTCGAGGTCGCGGTTGGTGGCGGCTACGACGCGGATGTCGATGCGCTCGTTCTTGGTGTCGCCCACCTTCATGACGACCCTTTCCTGCAGCGCGCGCAGCAGCTTGACCTGCAGCGCCTGGGGCAGCTCGCCAATTTCGTCGAGGAAGAGCGTGCCGCCGTCGGCCTGCTGAAACTTGCCGCTGCGGGTGGCGACGGCGCCGGTGAAAGCGCCGCGCACGTGGCCGAAGAGTTCGCTCTCGATCAGGTTTTCCGGAATTGCGCCACAGTTGATGACCACGAAGGGCTTCTTTGCGCGTGGGCTGCGCTGATGGATGGCGCGGGCGACCAGCTCCTTGCCGGTGCCGGTCTCGCCGGTGACCAGCACGCTGATGTCGGTGCCGGCGATCTTTTCGACCGTGCGAAAGACTTCCTGCATGGACGCGCAGGAGCCGATGATCTCGCCGAAGCGGTCGGCCTCGAAGCGCTGCTTGAGTTCGTTGAAGTCGGTCTTGAGGCTGTCGAGCAGGAGCGCGTTTTGCAGGATCAGTGAGGCCTGGCCGGCGAAGATCGATAGCACGTCCAGGGAGTCTTCCTCGAAGAGATTGACGACGTTGTCGTTGCCCACATAGAGAATGCCCAGCAGCTGCCCCTGGGAGATCAGCGGTGCGCACATCACCGAGCAGAGCTTGAGGTTCATCACGCTCTGGCTGCTTTTGAAGTCGGCGTCGTGCAGGGCGTCGCTGACGATCAGCGGTCGCCGGGTCTGCATCACACGCTGGATGATGCTGTCGGAGAGGTGACGACCGCCCTCGCTGAGATTTTGCTGATCCAGGTTTCGAGCCACCGCCACGCGTGGCCCGCCGTCGTCGACCAGGATCAAAAAACCCTTGTCGGCGGCGGTGACCTCGATGACCGCGTCCATCAGCGCCTCGAGCAGATCGGCGACGCTCTTGAGGTCCATCAGGCGCTGGCTGAAGTCATAGAGTTTGCGCAGGCCGCTGAGCTCGGTGGCGGCTTCGGCGTTGTCGTCCCGTTCCTGGGCCGCTTCGTCGTAGAGGGAAAACTGCAGCTCCAGATCGCCCAGGGTGATGCGGTCGTTGTGCACCAGCCGACCGCGGCGCTTCTTTTTGCCGTTGATCAGGATGCGGCCGCGGGTGTCGACCTCCGAGAGGTTGAAGTCACGGCCGTCGAAGATCACCTGGGCGTGGTAGTCGGCCAGGCTCTCGGACTTCAGGCAGACGTCGTTGCCGCCCGAGCTGCCGATGGAGGTGATCTTCTTGAAGATCGGGAAGATCTGCGGCTTGCCACTGGGCACGATCCACTTCATGCAAGGCATGGCGGCAGTGTAGCACCTCAGGGGCCCGGAATCAGACCCGCTGGGCTGTCCCCCAGGGGCCCCCGACGGGCCCTGAGG
>Ga0224501_10001672_pt1 | contig 17229 bp, 15 predicted proteins | sample SF_Oct11_sed_USG_4_FD_169105 | JGI IMG/M metagenome (GOLD analysis project Ga0224501, IMG submission 169105) | Sediment microbial communities from San Francisco Bay, California, United States - SF_Oct11_sed_USGS_8_1 | ecosystem: Environmental > Aquatic > Marine > Sediment | place: USA... | reverse complement strand
TTAGCCATCGTCTGTCCATGGTCAGACCTCGATGTTCACAGGTTGTGTGGTATTATTGAGGGGAGATTGACCACTTTCTGCCATACATGCTGGCTCAGGACAGGTTGGTTCAGTGTGATCAGCCAGAGAAAAGTTCCTTGAAATACTCTGCCACGGCTGGGAATTGAACCCAGACAGTGAGATTCATTTGTTCTCCCACTGAGCTATCATGACTGATTATAACTTTAGTCGGACACTATTAGCCTGCATGAGGGTTGGTTTTATGGAAAGGCGAGGGCTAGGAGCTATGCGAGGAGTTCCAACTGACAGTAGTAGCTTGATATGACTCGGGTTTGAACCCACACCAAATTTGACCCAAACTGTCTAGCCACGGAGCTATCCCGCTATCTACGGGCTTATGAAGTGTGTACAGATGCCTGCTATACCCTCACTTTTACAATGACTTGACTATGTATATCGTCCCGTACTGAGTCTCATCCTAAAAGTTGGACGAAAGCAAATCCAATCGAAGTTGAATGTGTGTGCGTGTGCATGCGTGCGTGTGTGCTTGAAATAGCCAGACACCTTTCAAGTGCAAAACATATGAGGATTCAGGAATTTAGGATGGTTTTGACTTGAATAGTTGTACAAGAAATCTCGATAACGTGTCTCGAATGCACCCATTTCGAAACAAGGATTTACTTTGATAAGAAATGGAAAATAAAGCTATCCTGTCCTATTATATGCGATGTATGAAATTAAAATACGTCATGTTACTGAATACTGAAAGTTTATTTTTATAAACAAAAAAGTCAAAACATCAAAACAATGTTGAAGATTTTTTTGTTCATGAGTCCCAGCACCATCTTGGTTTCGTCCTTTAGTAATAGGCTACAAAAGAAATGGTTTGGAGTGATAACGCGGGCAGAGCAATCCATACCGAGAGGTCACACCATTGTTTACACGGTTATCTATTTGATGACCGAGGAAGACCACATTCATCTGCCGGATTAATGGTAGTAATGAAATATTATTAACCATATCATTTAGTGGAACTTTTAAGCTTGAGACTTATTAAGGAGTGATGGGAGTTGGGATGTATGTGAAGGAGCTCACATTGACAGTGAGAAGTCTGCGTTACACGGACTTTATTCCAGGGGTAATAATCATGACAATAATGACTGAGAGCTATCCTGGTTGAATTTTGAGAAGTTATATCGGCTGATGGTTATGTTTAGCCACCCTGGACATTGGCAATTCGCATGTTACAGACATGCGTATAAGCATGTTCCAGTGCGATAGTGCCTATTAGCATGAGATGGTGACCATTATTACAGCTATGCAGGTGGAAATTATGCAATAGAAAGTTCTTCGAAACCCACTCTTATTACTGGTATTATTTAGTATTGTTCTATTTTGGCACTTGATCATTCTATTTAACAAATCTCCTAAGCCCGAGGCTTCTTGGAGCAGTAGGAGCTAGGAATTATGTAAGCATCTCATAGCCACTCTTTCAATCTTGAGCCAAGCTCGCTAGCCATTGAGTTATCCCACTACATCCCTTGTATAATGTCATACATAAAAAATAATCTTGGACGATTAAGATGAGCAGCTTACTGGAATATCTGTTGTATCTGCCGTAGTTACCACCATATCTGCGTCCGTATCCATAGCCATAGCCAGAGCCGTAGCCACGACCATACCCACGTCCATAGTTATAGCCACCATAGGAGCGTCTCACGGATCCATATCTTCAATAAATGGGATGCATTAGGGGAAGTGAGATGCATTATGGGAAGTGAGATGCATTATGGGAAGTGAGATGCATTATGGGAAGTGAGATGCATTATGGGTAGTGAGATGCATTATGGGAAGTGAGATGCATTTTGGGAAGTGAGATGCATTATGGGAAGTGAGAATAAAATTTTGTTATAGTTGGTAGTGGCTGATCTGGTTTAACCAATTAATAGCAGATAGATTTCTTTGACATAGTCATCGCGACCGGGTGCAATCATAGTACTGTTTACCTGTTTAACTTCAGCGAAACATTGCTGAAAAGCAACAGGAAACTCTTTGCGCAATTCAACCGGAATTTTTTGTTTACTCACCCCCATTTGCCGTTAGCGAAAGCTGTGGCGATCAGGCAAAGAACAGCGAGAAGAGCAAGAACCTTCATGATGAATGCTGAAATAGAGAACCAGCATATCTCTCACTATCATCACTTAATCAAAAAAATTATGGTTTTCTTATCCAAGGATTTGCCATATCTACTAAGTTCGTCTCCTGAACTATTTTTAAACAGGATTGTGCCATCGGATTTTATAAATTTGTTTCGATGAGGTCTTGAGCAAGCACATGGTCGATGATGTCACCATGTCTGTGAAGCATACGGATCAGTTGAGTCTATACCATGAGTTAGTAAAGTTACTAATCTACTTCACATGCACTCTCACAGGGACAGTTCCAATCCAGGTTTGGTAAATGCGATTGGTTTACTCCCATTTAAAAACGCGACTCCGCACTTAGTTTTAGGAGCGTTGCTTCTGTATTACCATGGAGCTGAACTGTCTAATGAACTCTGTTTCAAGCACCTGCTGCAGTCTGACTGAATTGAATTTTTTATTTTCATGGACCTTAATGTAAAAAGACCTTCTGTCCATTGACTTATTTACGTTATCTATGTAAATTTTTTTTGCCTTATTTATACTCCCGATATTCCCTGTACGGGGTCGTGGAGTTTGCTCCCTTGTTAACAGGGAGACTTTGTCGAAGCACAGGAGTGAATTAAGGTTATTATTAATAATTTATTCAGGAGAGTAGTACCAGTAGTGCCAGTAGTGCCAGTAGTACCGCGGCATGATCTGGTAACCCTCACGCAATAGGCCGACACTCGAAACCTTGCCACTGGGATAATTTTTTTTGCCTTATTTATACTCCCGATATTCCCTGTACGGGGTTGTGGAGTTTGCTCTCTGGTTAACAGGGAGACTTTGTCGAAGCACAGGAGCGAATTCAGGTGGATGCCCTTTTCAGGGATTTGATCCCACGACTCACTGTGTGCAAATCATGCATTCTAACCACTAAGCCATGGCTGCTCCCTTACGTTATCTATGTAAAATAAAGTTTTTAAATCAAATCAAATAAAAACAATTAAACATTACTAGCTAAATGATACATCTATCATAATTAGATCTTACCGTGAGTTCTGTGTTGGTCAGCGAGACTAAAGCAGATGATAAATCTGGTTTTGTCACCGGCTTTTATAGTCAGCATATAATCACAGGTTTCCTGCACGCTGCAGACTCATTGAGCCCTGGGGATAATGGCTGCAGACTCATCGAGCCCTGGGGATAATGGTTCAATGGCTAAATACGATTTTTGCATTAACATGTGAAATAACATATCCTGTGTATCATGCTCAATTACATAGTTACAAAATTGCATATGTGACGACGTTACGGCTGCTGCGCGGAATAATTATTATCTGGAAATAAACCGTATAAGAAATGTTGATGCGTGAAATACTGGGAATCTTCCCAGTGGCTGTCTGTTACTGCAATATATGATGTGGACAGAAGAGATTCGAGTATGAATCAGCAATCTGACATGAATATTGTATCATCTTAGGTAATGCTATCTCTTTCAATTTTAAAACTGACAGCAATAGCTCTGCTCATACTGGTAATAAAGAGAATGCCCATGGTATGCTTGGAATTGCACCCTCTCCATAAGGCATCAACAGACATTTGTCCCTTCAGAAGATCGGTTTACTTTCTTTTCTTGATGGAATACACAATTTAGATACATGCAGGTTAACTGGTTTTAGGTCATCAAACTGATGCCCGCATTTTAGTTATAATTTCGGAGCTCTTATGCATTACTCAAGCAATGAACAGACAACTCTGATTGCGTTTTAGCAAATGCGTTCTGCAGCGGCTGAATCTTGTTCTGCAGATTACAATAAAGTAGCCATAAATTTAGGTCAAGGATGTTAGGCCGAATATACCGAACCGCGATTTAATGAAATCAGTCAGGTGAATTCGTAAGAAAAAAGCGGCCGATCTTCGGCCTGAGCTTCATTGGTTACGGTACCAGTGTTCGTTCGCGTCGTTTTTGTAATCTAGCTTATTAGATTATTTAGGACCCAATCTCAGCGTGAACAAGACAAAAGAGTTTACTAAGGTTAAAATGGAATCTCGTTTCCGAGGAATGCAATCAGTGGAGGGCCAGAAGCCCTCACTAAAACAGATTCTCAAAGAGCATTACAACAATAGAGACTTTACAGTCAAGAAGGACGTAGCCAACACATACGGAGTCTGCTACTTTCTTTATACAATTTTCACTCAATGTTACGGTAATGGGTTGTATGGCATATATCTAGTCCTGTTTATACGATTGTCTGTCCTAGAGCAGACTTGAAGTCTTGAACTTGTAAATGAATCAAAGTGAATGACTTTCCGCGAATTCACTGTACACCTACAAGAATGAAGAAATCTCTAGTCTAACTCCGCAACTGATCAGTCTAAGTTGCGCCGAGTAAACCCTTGGCAATGTACGAATGAGTGCCGGACAAAACTACTTACCAAGCTTGCATCCCGGCTGGCCTTCTCAATCTCCAAAACTAAAGCCTCCGTAATCCCTAAGCAGTACGCATAAACTAACCCAGTTGATTGATTCCTTCGAGACTAGACTCACTAGACCATCAGAAGGGGGATAAAACCGATATTATCTTTTTCAATAGTTGGAGGATGGACACTGATTCCTACAGTAGCTTCTCCTTCTACTGCCTCATGGTGGAAGTTTATTTGCTTATTCATATTTGCTCAAGTGTTCTTTAACTGGTTTGCCTGCTGTCGAAAGTATGTCAACAAAGTCATCAAGGTACGATTTGATCCAAACTCTTTGCCCTGCGCATAATGTGTACTGAACACGCGTTTAGGCAGCCCATATGCAGAATTGGCTTTCCATAGATAACAATTATCAAATAGTCGATTGAATGAAACCTCCTTCGCTAGTTGCAATCAGCGCTGTATATCACATTGAGATAACCATCCTAATCCGACACATTGTGATTTCCAGTGTGGCAGAGACTCTGTAAGGGTTGTTTCTATATTAACCTCATTCTCTGAACTTCATATTTGTGTTGATGGTGTCTTTGTTCTGTACTAATGCAGCGACCAGAGGATGAATCTCGAACTGATCTCACTGGTTGGTATTTCTGCGCCATTTGCCAGCAGCCAGCACCTCCCAGAGCTCATCACTGTAAGGTGAGTGGAAGACCTGAAGGACTCGGGATCAGAATCCGGTCAAGGTCAAGGTCACTCGCAGGGATAGCGGGGTAGCGCAGTGGTACTCTCTGGGCTCGGCATGATGAGAACCTGGAACACAATCATGGCAGACTCACATTCTAAGTATGAGCTCCTTACTTTATTCCTAGCTCAAAACCAAAGAATAAGTCTCACTCTGGGGTGGACCAATGATACTGACCCGCCTGCCTGGCTTCGTGGTCTAAATAGTGACTGATGATAAAAGCGGTATTTAAACCAGCAGCTTCATAAGCACAGTATTTCATAGAACACGTATTTCAGTCGCTCACTGCTTCTGAATCGCACAAAGCGTCTTCATCACATCATGAATGACTCGTTTGATTGCACTTCTTCAGACTTCAGCCACATCTCGCCTCACATTACAGCTACCCCATGTCATTTTGTAGCTGTGTAAAGCGTGTATTCTTCGCCATGATCACCACTGTTACTTCGCAGCCGGGTGTATCGGTTTTAGCACCATATGTCACTTCGTCTTTATGTGTCTTTGGATATTAATAGCGGAGTGCTGCGCCCTCTACTGGTTCGGTAAGCTGTTGGAAGTCTTAGGGAGTACAATTTTTGTCCGGTCCGACTCGGATCGGAGGTGAAAGACCGACGTTAGCTTAGTTATATCTTCATTTTCTACATAGTCTAAGTTGATTGTCCTTGACTGTAATTGTTAAGTGGCAGACAGGAAAGGCCTGCGTCTAGATACTGTTAACTACTCGTTTCACTGCAGGGATGTCTTGCCATTACGCATTCATTTACACGCACTCTTAACACCAAGATTGTCCAACATAAAGAAGATGGGTGATAATTGTACTTTAATGTGCCGAGATTATTGACATAGCTTATCGCATGAATGGTTAGATATATTGACACAGGTTCTCTATCCATCCAATCCCATTCTGACCCAAATAACAACTAACCATTCCATTGCCCCATCTGTTCCATCTATATTCCAACCCAACCTCCACTTAAAATGACAATCCCCTACCCTCATTGGTGATTGTAATGAAGCTTGTATAATTAAGGCATGGCTATGATGTTGCACGATGTACTGGGACAAGGTGCTTTCAGGTTCCTGTGATCCTGGTTGTCTATGGATTTAGACCACCATGTTTCATACAGTAGCAGCTACAATAGTAAACTGAACAGAGAGGTTTACTAAAAGTCCTTACCTAGGAAAACCCCATCAGCAGTGGGAAGTGAACTCACAATCCTTAGATTTTAAATTTGATATTTTATGAACTGAGCTTTCTTGTCTCTAAGCCTTTATGTATCTATAGCCTTATTATCTACTGCTCTGTTTTAGGTCTGTACATATATACCATGTTCCGCGCTGGGGTGGCAACATACATCCCACCGATGCTTATCTTTAATGTACTAGCAGGGGAGGTGTCATTGTTTGATGCTTTCCTGATTGTCAACCTCTGCTTCACCATCGTTAACGTCGGAGTGGTGGCGGTGTATCTCTTCTTGGAGACTCTGTCCACCATTAATAATGTGACATTCTACGAAGGGTCCAAGGGAATACGCAGGTAAGCCGCACTGCACCCAGATACACACTGGTGTGACTGAGCCCTACCTACCTATTGCGCACTGGGATTGTGGGATAGCTTAGTGGCTTAGTGGTTCTGAGTGGCTCAGGCACTCTAGTCAAAATTGAAATATCTTGGGTGTGAGCTCCTCATATGAATCCTAGCTCTTACCTCTCCTGAACAAGCCACAGGGGTTCTTCTGAATAGAGTGACTGCGGGCTACGAACCACGATAGATTACATACTGGTGGGGTATTTGCGAATATTATAGACACAGGTATCATAGCTACAGTACAGTACACCACAGTACAAATAATGGAGGTCCCAACCAGTGGATAGGCATCAGAGATTTCTCCGTGGTTGTCAAAGATCCACCTCTCTGTTCTCGTTAAAAGTAGCCGAATTCTCGGCGGGTGATGTGTAAACAAATGACTTAGGTTGGCGGACCCCTGACCCCTGACCCCTGACCCCTGACCCCCAACCTCCAGGACCAGCCATCTGGTCTTGTAGCCGGTGCTTCACACTGAATCAGTGGGTGCTCTGAGAGAGTGAAACTGGCTTCAGCTTCTAGTATGCTAACCCTGCCCCGCCTGGAACTTCATTCCTATTATATATATATGTATAGTTGGAATAACAACTGACGCCGGGTATTCATATAACTGCAGGTATTACAGGCACAGGTATTATAGCTACATGTATTATACTTCGAACTCAGATTGGTCAGAATCAATGATTTCATTCTTTGTTGTACCTAGTCAAAGATGAAACAGTTATTTTTGCCAGTGGCTTATACATCAAAACTATGTGGACAAACATATTATCAAAGGCATACAAACTATGCCGGGATTGTTACATGAAAGGGTTATGTAACACCATTTAGCTGATAACAGAATAGTTTATTTTTTTGTTGTGGTGGCTCCCGTGTGTCGGTGATTATATCATTGATAACACAGGATGTTATGTTTTTGTATGTCTCCGATTTCCTTGTAATTTAGGGCCTTGAGTACAGTGAGCTCCAGCTGTTGGGTACTGATGATTGATAATACATACCTGATGGGCTTTTTGCACAGTTATACTATAATGATAGTTTACCCTGGGTGGGCGTGCATGGGGGGCATGGCAGGGGGTGCGTCACTGCACCGACCTCTCCCTGGGTGTGTCTCTGGGGAGATCAGGCTATGTCGGTGATCTCATCGCCCAGAAATGTGTGAATGCGGCTTTAGTTACATTTTAGGGTAGAGCATAGCACCCGCTGTCTATTTTACACCTACTGTCGAGATTGAGTGTGAATTCTGAAGTGATGCGCTGCCATTTTTGTTACGATATTGGGATAGCCGAAAAGCTCAGTGGCTAGAGAGCTTTTCTAGAGAACAATTAAACTAGCAATCAAGCTACGCTGGTCATTTTGGTCGCCCACTGAGACTGTGATCTCTCCCTATAGCTTCTACCTCTTAGGAACAAACTTAGGAGAGCAAATATCTGCAAAGAGCAATAAAATATAGAAAAATGTTTTTAAAACTTTCCATCCATTTAGAAGACACATCGTCAAATGCTTACAACGTTCTTTGGAAAGTAAGGGAGTAATTCAGTGTTTATTTCACAGGTATAACCAGGGAAGTTACCTGGCAAATGCGAGGGCTACTCTGGGTAGTTTTTGGTGGATTCGCTGGCTCATTCCCTTCCCGTGTCTACCAGAGGGTAACGGATACGACTGGACAGTCACCGAACGAAGAGAGCAGTGAGGAACACCACCTGTAAAGCCCCCTGTACAACATCAACACACGTGTCACCTGAATGAGACTGCAAGCCAGGAATCCTGCATCATTAACTCTCTGCAGTTTGCATACGTTGTCCTTAGTAACTCCATAGTGACTCAGTATTTCTATTAGAGTGATGTTCCATTTTAACATTCCCCATTCAGAACGACACAAGAGACCCACTTATATGTGTCTATGATCAGATCTGTGACAGTCTACAGAAGCATCTCTGTGAATTGTGATCTTTTATTATAACAGGACAGATTTATTCTATACCTCAATTCTGGCAGCATGCAAGTGCATCGAGGACATATTCAGTTCTTTTTGTCCGCTACCATTATCTTTTGTTCCATGACTGATATCAGTATTTCACTTTCCCTGTGATTTTTTACCCCTCGATTTTAATATCAGTCACTGTTGCGGTGTTGCCATTCCGTTTTGTGAACTTTGTGAATGCACATTTTTATGACAATCATTTGCTTGCGCGTGACTAAAAATCGTTTTGCCATGTACAGCTACAAATGCCATTTAATAAAGCTCTGATTATACAGCTTGGTGCTTGGATCATTGGACTTGTTTCTTACTGCAATGGTTGTGTATGTGGGGTTGAACCCAACTTTCTATCGAACAGGCTTGTGCCAATGACAGCTATACACAAAAGCATAGAGTTATCCTCCTCTTGAAGCATTATGGTTTGGTCTTTTCTCTACTCTTGGCTGTATGCCTGATCTTTCATTCGGCACATCCTATAGTTGGCAGGATCGACGAGCAAACTGCAAACCAGATATTATCTTTGTTCGTGATTGATTAGTAGTGCTCACGAGTCACAACATCGGTCTCACACCCGAGATTGAGCTTACCCGCCCGAAAGCAATTGGGCTTATCACCAACTTTGGGGTTGCCTTCCTACACATGACTTGTGGAGTCTAAAAGTCTCGCAAAAATTTTATGGAAATATTATGGTTTGTAAAAGATAGACGTCCAAACATAGACGAAGACCATAAAACTAAATTAAAAGCTATTATTAGATAAAGATGTATTTTTCTTAAGGTAAATGCTAAACTATTTATTTCCTTTGATAACTTGTCTATTTTGTTACGCGCGCGCCCTGCCTCTTCCTTTCTAGATCTACATCCAAAAAGAGGATTTCAATATGCCTGTAAGCAAAACTATTTTCGGCAGTTGCACTCATGGATTACATGGAATAGTTGTCTTGCTTAGGCTTATCACTTCGATTACCTTTCAGGTTTAGCCCCGTGGCGTATCAATCCGTGGCCCTTCAGATCTGACATAAAAAAGTCAATTTGACGCTCGACTCGTCGAAGTGGAATTTGACTTCATTCAGCAAATATAGCCCTTCGAAGTTACGTTTAGATGGTGCAACCAGCAAGGATTGTTTGTTTATGACGCGATGGTGGTGTAACTCGTCATTCTGTGGAATGATCAAACGTTCTAGGTTTCAGTTTGACGTTCACAGTCCCGCATTTTGGACGTCGTAGTAGTAGTTTCACTTCCAATTCGACGGTTCGTGACTGCATCCACTCCTTGATTGCCAAGAAGAATGCCGGTAAAGTTCTCCTAAGGGCGTTCTCTCGCTGAGTCCTTGGCTAGACTAATTATTCGGTGTTAACTTTACCTCTCTTTTCAATTTTTAGCTTGCTAAGGATCTTCTCCATCCCACATACGAGGATGAACTGCGCAGATACAAGCTGAAGAGGCTTGTTCAGAGCCCAAACTCCTATTTCATGGATGTTAAGTGCCCAGGTAAGTTACAACGACTAGTCGTAAACTACTCTCATTGTTGACAAATAGCTGGTTGCCATTAATTTAACCTAGTGATACATAGCTGTATGATGGAGACCGACGACTTCCTAGGACAGTTTGTAGGATATGGATTGGTTACTAGATGATCGATTTTTGTCCTGATTGTCCTGATGTCGACACGAAACTAGAACTCTGCCAACGACAACCTCTGTTCTGGGCTGATGGCCACTAGAAACGTAGGCGAGGGGGTACCGATTATGAACAGTTGAATTGCCATTCGTAGGTTGCTACAAGATCACCACAGTATTTAGCCATGCACAGACTGTAGTCCTCTGCGTTGGCTGCTCGACTGTCCTCTGCCAACCAACCGGTGGAAAGGCTAGACTTACAGAAGGTAGGTGGCTTAGGTTTCTCAAACCTAGGGCTCCCTTTTTGTACCCGCTCACTCACTGTGTACAAGAACCGCAATCTCCATTGGCCTGTCTCTGCGAGCTGGACCTAATTTTACTCGATATGAAACTAGGCCCGAGTTTTCCAGCTATTCATTAGGTTAGGCACCTCGCTGTATTTCAGGCAGTGGAAGAATAGTGAACAGCGAAGAGTGAAGCGAGGGCAAATCTGGTTACCTTCTTGCTAGTTTGTTTTTCCGGTATAGCGCGTAATTGTTTTTTATGACCCAGGCATCTCTGATAATTGTCCTTTTGTTTTAGGCTGCTCTTTCAGAAAGAAGGCTCACTAAATGAAGACTGCACTCTGTATATTATATTGTATGATAAAATACAATGTGATTCACAGATCAAACTGTCGCCCATTCCTTCTTCGCAAACACTGTCTAAGACATCTCGAAGAACGCCAAGTCCTGCAACGATTTTGTTCAATGACTCTGTAATATAGGAGATGTGTCCCTAAATGGTGGCATTATGCGCCCTTTCACCATGTAAATGCAATCAAATGAGTCTGGGGTTGGTATTGACTCACCATTAGAAACCCAGCTGCTACGTACAGGATTCTCCCTTCACTGTCCAAGCTGGCTGGAACTGTCAGATAACTGGTATTAATACAGGCACATAGAATGTTTCTCGACTGAATTACCTCGATTTTTTTATTAAACTCGACCTCAACATGAAATGCTTGCGTCATGGCTTATATTTTGACAGGATTTGAAATTTTAGAAAGCAAAATAATTGGAGAGACCTTTGCTCTAGTGTCACCAGTTTAGTGGAATGATCAGATACCCTGTTAAGTGCGCACCAGCTTCGATGCTCAACATATATGCTGTACTTACAGTCAAGTAAAAATGTCTCGTGGTCTGTATTGTGCGAGCTGCTCGGCTGATAGGTTTTACTTATCCTAGTCTCCTCTTCACTCTCACAATGAGTCACCTATCAGTAGCCACTGTCTTGTTATGGATTTCGAGCTACCGTTTTGGTTATGATGATCAAGCTGTACATTGGATGAGTCGGTTATTACAAGTATATAACGGAGTACTTACCAATATATCCACATGGTAAGCACATCTGCACACACATAACGGCGCCTTCACCTCTGCTAACTGTTTCTCGCCACAATATATCTCAAACTTGGGCCTCCATGGTGCAAATCTACAATACAGCAATGGTGACCTGTGTCTTCCTTTTCGGGTGGCCTAGTCGGTAGTGCTTACCAGGAAGGTGGTCACCTGGGTGAATTAGTAATATTGGGGAGTTGTATACCCTTTTTCATTTTGGATGAGGCAAATACAGTACACTCCACTCAGCTGAGCATAAAACTAAGTATGTAATATTTGAAATCTGAAGTTAACAAATCGGCTTGTGTAGGCCAAGTTATCTAGAGATATCCAGAGTGATAGCATGCGCAGCAATTGATACCAACTGAATTATTGGCGTATCTTTCCACAGTTCTGTTTGGAAAAGATGGGGCCCTGAGTGCACTTATAGTTTGGTTTAGCATTTTGTATAAAGCTATAAGGTAACTCGTGTGTGTAAAGTACCTCTCTCTGATGTATCCAGTTACTTTTCCCTGCACACTGACCGTCATATCCATACTGCAGAAGAGGCAGTTCATACAGCACCAACAGGAGTCCACCCTGGTTAATGAAAATAAGGAAACTGCTAAGCGCATCAGATTCAGACTGCATGTTTGGTACTGAAGGCTCTTGACCAGGATGCTACACCACACATACTATGTACATTTTCATTGATGCCATAGTCCGTTTTTCTCAATTCAAAGGAATGCAAAACTCAACAGTTCTCTCTCAGTTCATATTCATAAACAATCATCGAAGGCTAGATATGTATGATTGAATATTGGTTGTTGTATTAGTCTGATTCGAGATAAAGAAGCCCTCCCCTTGGTGGGTAAAATGATGTACTCCAGTGATAGGTTGTTATGTCATGACACCCCACCAAGTCTTTTCTCATTAATGTAAAACTATACCGCTGCGTCTTTATTTGCTTACCAACGATAATTGTGAAATTCATTATATAACCGAACAGTAAAATGCCCTCAACAATCATTTAGTGGTGGTACCTATCAGCTAATAAAGACTCTCTGATGAAGATAAACTTGTTGATTGTGATGGCTTCAAAATTCAATATGATATAATATTATTCAGGCGTCTGCTACAGGGTCTCATTGTCCAAACGACGAACTAGGATTTATCATTAGGACTTAGCCAAATAATGGCTTTGTCAATAAACAATCTTATGACCAAAAAAGTTGATAGCATTTAACATAAAACTCTTGCCTTTTTCTTCTCGCTGCTAGCCTATTCCTGCCTTTCCAAAAGCGTAATTCAGTAGTTATCCCCCTTGTGAGTTGGTATAAATATGCCGAGCCTGTGAGCTGAGACAAATGTGTCACTGATAAGGGTTACCCACTGTGTTATGACACCTCAGTATACAGTAAACACCCTCACACCTATCGCAATATTTCTGCACGAAGAATGCCTGGATATTTAACGCTTCTTGTAATGCAAATTTTTAGTTATGTCCATGTGTTTTTGTTAATTTGGAGCAGATCTTTTGCCTGCCTTTTGTTTATGGCTTCATGTACATAATGTTGGGTTCGCACTGCATTTGTTCGCCTTATGAAATAACGGTTTAGTGTCTAATGAAACTACAAAATCCAGGTATGAATGGAAGACTGGAAGCTGACTACGCCCAGGACTAACACAACTTTACCATGGTATGAAGCATTGCACTGAAAGACTGCATGAGCAGATAGGCCTGGGAGGTGGAGGGTCAGTCAACCTAAATCGGTTTTGTTACCCTCTGAAAACTCGGCTGTTTTCATGCAAGAACTGATGAGTAGATCTTAAAAAATATCATGGGATAATCACGCGCAATTGGGACTGAATTTTTATACATATAAATAAAACAAAACAATTAACCCTCACCCACTTGATAAAAGAACACATGTAAGTATGCATGTAGAGTTTAGAGAGGCCTGAGAACTTGCAGGTGATACGCAGTGACACCTACCCTATCAGTATAATGTTTACTAGTATCTCAGGTGATTTCAGGCTGTTGCTGTGACTGATAACCTGGAGTCTCCTCCTGTCATATTGTAAAGAGATTACCAATATGCCGGTCAGGAATTCTGTAAAGTTACTGAATGGTAGGGATATGCCCATCGTTGGGCTCGGTACCTGGCTGGTAAGTGCCTCTCTTCTGTCCTTCTTCTTCTCCTTGAGAGCTATATAGTCCTTTATTTAGCACAATTTAGTGCTGCATCGGCTCCGATAGGTTGTCTGGCCTGCGGGTAGGGGCTAGTGGACACTCAAGCAGATGGGATATTTTTTGAGTGGTGCCACAGCTGCACTGGTTTGGGGGGCATGGACAATAAATGCAAATTTCGATTCAGCAAGATAGCTTGCTCTGTTATCCACTAGCTCTATATCCATAACTCACTGTACGTGAGTGGCGCATAGGGTAACTACTGCCGGCTGATCCCTCTATCCTCACTGGTATTGTTAGATATTAACTATGTGTTTCTCCACTGTGTCCATCGAGTTGATGCCAGTGCCGTACCACCTAGTGACCCCGTGTCATGCTGTAATGCTATCCAGTCCTCCAGACATACAGTCATTAAAGCATTGTTAGCTGCATAACTTGGAATTCCACGGAAAGTTTTTGCCATTGTCCGGTTTCATGCAGTGTAAACTGAAAAGACATCTGTGCTATAGTATAGGTATGTGCAGTGACAGTCACTCACATGGGCAGGCCATGACATGAATATGATTTCTGCTGTCATGGAGTTATAGCCCTGTCCTTTTTGCATCCACACATCAGTGTTTATTTAATGAACGCATGCTGTGGCACAGAGCTGGGCACTATGAGTTCATACCTACAGCGGGACTCCAGCATGGCCAAGTATCAAATGATCTTGAACCGAGCACACTAGCTCCATCGTTTTATACCCTCTCTCCTTTAGTCGAAAATAGGTGAGGTGGGAGATGCGGTGCGTGTTGCCCTGGACGCTGGTTATAGACATATCGACACCGCTCAGAATTATTATAATGAGGAGGAGATTGGAGAGGCTATGGAGGAGAAAATAAATGCAGGAGTGGTGAAGAGAGATGATATCTTCCTCACAACAAAGGTGAACTTACTGCTGATGACACAGTTAGTCAGTTAGGTGGGCTAGTCACTGCGTGAGCTTTCTGCTGGTGACACGGTTAGTCAGTTAGGTGATTATGACAGCAGAGTTTCAATTTAAACATACACAGTTGTGGAAAAAGAGCCTATTTCTTTTAACCATTTTGAAACAGTGAGGTACACGTTTTACACTTCAGATGTTTTCGGGCAACTGATGTATGTTTTGTATTCAAGAGCTCCCTCCTTCCGCTACAGAATACAGGGCAATAGTCGTGGTTAGTTATAAGTATACTGCATACTGTTAGAAAGACTTCTTGCCATAACTTTACAAATTTTTTGTGGTCTTCGAGGAGCAGTCAGGTCCGTTGCAGGTCCAGCTCTCTCGTACTGCAGATCTGATTATTGTGATGCACCAGCATCGCTGATTGTCTGTTATTTCAACAATCAGTGACATAGTGGCATTTCTTTATGTCATGGAAATGACTGCATTGCTGTGATACACTGTATTTATATAGTGATAATACACACAGCTGGCCATTTTGTTTATAGGATCCCATACCTAACTAAACTAACTGTACACACAGAGGCAAAAAGCGTGCTCCCTCACCCCAGAGCCCTGAAGGGCTTTACCTTACACGAGATGAAGTGGCCTGGATATATAGAAGCCAGGTCACCAGTTCAGTTTTCAATTCATCAATTAATTTCAAATAAGGGAGGCTCACCCATAGAGTATAAAGAAGTGAAAAGTGAATACAGCAACATGGGTAACATGAGGTACCCAACCTGCTGCATCGACTTGAATTCGGCTGTCACATGAAGCGGTCTTTGTCATGCCGCAATCGACAGCATTTATTCTAAAACTCCGTCTATGGGGCATATCATAGATCAGCATGGAACGAGCCATTTGATTAGTGATGTTTTTCATTATTTTGTTGTGGTACTTATAACCACTATATGTATTTTAGCTAGCTATGGCTGGTATGGCGCCTGAGAATGTTAAGAAGGAGACTTTACTCTCCCTGAAACGACTCCGGACTGATTATATTGACTTATATCTGATTCATCATCCAGTATCAATCAGTGTAAGTCACAATGATCTGCTATTCCATGCATCACTCATGCAGACTCTCTTTATGCTTAGACATATACCTGTGTTGGGTGGAAAGACGGCTTAGTGGATAGAATATTAGACAAGGGGCCACTGGTTCATTCAGAGATGTTTAATGTGTATCCATTGCAAACTGATGCGTCGTCCATGTTTAAATGCCAGTGCCTAGCCACAGTGTCATTCGAACGAAAATGTTCAGAGGCGAAAATTGCATACTGCAGTGTGTTACTCATCAACTCACTATAATAAAAATAAAATCGGTAATCAGCTTGCTTGCTGTTGCACTCGGAGATCACATATACTGAAGGCACCCCAAGTGGATGGATATTGTGACAGTTAACATAATGCAAATGGATTGAGAAAAAGCATCAGGTTTAGTGTCACTGGAGATTGCTGTACCCTCCAGCAGTGATATTTTAATAACTACAGCTTTGTTATTTTGGTCAATTATTTTATTTTATTTATAACTAATGCTGAATTATTATTAATTTATGATTAATGCCCATTTTTGTTATTTTATTTATAACTAACGTTTTGTTATTTTAGGATGAAGGAATGTCACAGGATCCACCAATCAGATTTCCTAAATATTCTAATGGAGCGCTCAAAACGAGCTTCATAGATCCACTGGATACATGGAGAGTAAGATAACTCCAAATATATTCTGTCTACTGTAAGGGGCCCAGGAAAGCTAGCTCAGTTAGTGAAAAGCTTGGGTCTGCGATCTATTGGATCTATGCATCACGAGTTTGAGCCTCGCCGTCGGTGGGGCGCTTTTCTGGTATAGGCCTTTAGCAAGCCCCTCACTCCAGATTACTAGCGTGGGCTAGGATCACCACAATAAGAAAATGGAGGTCCCAACCAGTGGATAGCGGTTGTTTAAGATCCACCTCTCCCATTGTGTTAAGAGTAGCCAGATTCTCGGTGAGTGACGTGTAAACAAATGATTTGAGTTGAGCCCCAACCAGGAGCCTGAGTAAAGCAACGGGAGGCCACCTCAGTATTATCCCACAACACCGTAACAAGCCATGCAGGTCATGAGGAACCTCAGTTACATTTACTGTTAAGGGCTTTACTTCCAGACTTACCCGGGGTATTTGTTTATTAACATTTATTAATATTTAGTTATTATTTATTTTCACTTTTATAGTTAATTATATTTTCAATTATTTATATT
>Ga0224501_10001671_pt1 | contig 17229 bp, 15 predicted proteins | sample SF_Oct11_sed_USG_4_FD_169105 | JGI IMG/M metagenome (GOLD analysis project Ga0224501, IMG submission 169105) | Sediment microbial communities from San Francisco Bay, California, United States - SF_Oct11_sed_USGS_8_1 | ecosystem: Environmental > Aquatic > Marine > Sediment | place: USA... | reverse complement strand
CCGGAGTTGTTGTTGGTAAGCGAGGAATTCAGAAAACAACGACAACTGTGCCTCTCAGCAGGAGCGGGTTTTCCACCGCGGTGGAAAGCGTGGGATTCGATCCCAACGGACACGGTCTCTATTTGGATCATATAGGGCGAGGTATGTTGAAAAGGGGAGGGGGGTCTCCATTTTTTTAGAACAAAAAAATTCACCTCACAAATATGAGGGCACACACCTAACGGTCACGCCTCAATTTCTAGTTTTTCAGAAATGAATTTTCTAGTACTCTGCGATGTGCATATGTACTCCGCGTTTTATGGATTCATAACAGAACAGTCGCGAAGCGCATCCTATGCGGAGGTTTGACATGCGCGTGCAAAAGACATGAACTTAGCAGATAGGAATTTTTCCGTGGGCTAGGTCCATGCAGAACCTGCCTATGTTTTCCAATTCAAAGTTTATAACTTCCTCAATTTCTCTCTTGGCGTCTTCTATATGATTCCCCTTTCTCATAACAACCTGAGCAGCGGCGATCGCAGGCTGATCAATAGGTTTGCCTATTTGACTCAGCAACCATATGTAGACCTCCTCCATTCCCGCCACCTTTTCGTATATCTGGTTAGCGATCCTATGCGTAAGGAGGTTGTAGATCTTTCCAACGTGACTCATCGGGTTCTTTCCAGCTGCCGCTTCAGAGCAGAGAGGTCTGTTCAAGGAGATAACTCCGTTGACGCGATTTCCCCTCCCAACCTGACCAGAGTCTGCACTGTCCGCACTGGTGCCCAGCACGGTTAGATACACCCCGCCTATGCCCCTTCCCTTCACATCTAGCGTGTTCAATTTCACCACAATCCTTTTGAACTCTGCCTTTTCTTTCACAAAATTCTCAATCTCCTGATGGATCTCAGCCTTTTTCTTGAAGTAGTCTCTCTCGCTCTCCACGAATTGATCGACAAACGCCATGGAGACGGTGAGGCGCAACTCGTTGCCCCTTCTAAGTCCCATCACCTTCACGTCTTCACCCGACTCCGGAAACTCTTTTTTGAAATCCTCGGAGTTCATGTACCGCTCGGCTTCTAGAACAATTGTCTCTGTCTTGGTCATGGGTGCGTATCCCACTGCCGCCGAGGTGTCGTTGGCGCCGAGAACCCTCCCCTTCCTCTTGAAAATGTCCATAAGTTCCACTGATCCAGGCTTCAACTCCACCTGATATCTCACGTGTTTTTCCGGATCAACAAACCTGAGGTTTTCCTTGAACCATTCTCTAGCTGTCTGGACAGCGATCTCCTCTACAGGTACCCTAACTCCTTCAAATTCAAAGGTCGCTCGGTCACCCAATATGAGGAGCATAGGCTCCTTCACGATTCCTCCGCCGAATCTCGTTTCAACTTCTCCGGCGACCAACATGGACTTGTCGGCGTTATGGTGCATTATCATCCCAAACTTCTCTAAGTATTCTTTGGAAAGCCTCACGGAAATCCGGTCCATGATGGCGTCGCATATGGAGTCTGGGTGACCTAGACCCTTCCTTTCAACGATCTCCAACCCTTGCTGTTCTAGGGGAGTTTGCTTCAAGCCATTAATCACAATGTTCCTCATGCAGCCCACCTCGGCGAACATTATAGCTCAACTCATATATTATTTGCGATACTCGCAACATGAACTTCACAATCACAGAAAGCGGGCAAAGAGACTAATGCAGTCCCCCGTCAAACGTCTCAGAAAACCAGCTCTGCTTCAGCATGGCGTCCGCTTAGATTTTAAGTAGCTCCACAACTTTTTATGTTGGGGTTGTTATGAGCTACGAAGAGTTTGAGAAAAAGGTAGAAGCAGCAATCTCCGCGTTGAGGCAAACGAAGCCTGTGAAGATCGTTTTGGTTCATCACGATGATGCAGATGGCCTTTGCTCGGCTGCGGTTACTAAGGCGGCATTGGAGCGGGAAGGATACGGGGCTAGAACGTTTTGTTTAGAGAAAGTTTACCCGGAGGTTGTTGAGAGCCTGCATCAAGGTGAGGGTCAGGTCATCTTCTATGTGGATATAGGCTCTTCCCACGCCGACTTCATCTCTGAACGCAACTCCAGCCGAAACCTAGTCATTATTCTGGACCATCACGATCCCATGCCAGCAAGCGACCCACGGGTTTACGACCTTAATCTGGAGCATTATGGCTTTCGCGGAGAAAACGACTTCTCCGGCGCCACCTGCTGCTACCTGTTTGCAAAGGCTCTGAGCGAACGCAACAAGGATCTTTCCTATCTGGCGCTAGTAGGAAGCTGTGAGATTCCAAGCGGATTCATAGGCCTAAACAAGGTTGTGCTAGATGAGGCTGTTGAAAACGGAGTTGTTAGGGTTGAGGGAAAGAAAACGAAGTCTGTGAAGCTCGGGATCAGCTTCGGAAACCTTTTCTCCAAGCTCCAGATTTTGGGAGCCACGGGCTACTATGAAGGAGGCCCAGAACTCGGGATCAAAGCCTGCTTGGAAGGAATAACTGACGAGATTAGACGGAAAATCAGGGAGTTGGAGGGGAGGAGGAAGGAGGCGAACAAGCGTATTCTGGCGAGGCTTTACCGCGAGCGGTTGAGGGAAACCGATCACATCCAGTGGTTTGACGCTGTAGACGTGTACAGGGGGATGGGCACGAAGGTCATAGGGCAGTTCTGTTCCTTCCTGTCCTATCAAAGGAGGCTGATCAAGCCTAACAAGTACATTCTCGGAGTCATGAATGTGCAGCCAGAAGTGCCAGGCTGGGGAAGACTTGAAGGAGGACTTGCGAAGGCTTCTGTTCGCGTCTCAAGGGACATGAAAACGCTTATCGATCAAGGAAAGATACCAAGCGCTGTCGATTTGTTAATAAAAGCTTCTAGGGGATTTGGCGTTGCCGATGGTCACAAGTACGCCGCCAACGTTGTCATCCCGGTGGACAAAAAGGAAGTTCTTATTGAGAAGGCGGAAAAGGTTGCTACTGTGTGAATTTAGATGCGGTTGATTAAGCCTCACAGTTACGTTTCCTATTTCCGAGTCTGCTCCTTGAAGTAAGGTATAATCTTACTACCATAGGTTTTGAGGGTTTCCTCGACGCCGGCTAATCCCTTCACGTCAATCATCAAGTCACAGACGGATATGTGTTTGGCTCCAACTTTGACAAAGCTTTCGATAAAATCGATACAGTCATCGACACTGCCGATTGCCGCGTACTTTTTGAATATTTCTTCAGGTATCTGTCTCGCCATTTCCACAAGGACCGGTGAGTACCTCTCAGTGACTGAGACATACTGATATGTGTACCGTTCAGGTAATGGCAGTTTAACTCCGAAACTCTTCAAGCCAGTGTAGTCTGACATCAAGATTTCGATTCTAGTCAATTCCGTGAGTTTCCTCTGGGTCCTAGGATCATCTGCGAACGCTGTGTAGATTGTTGCAACCGTGTCTATGTCTTCCAGTTTCCTCCCAGTTCTCTCTGCTGCTCTCTTTATTTTCTCCCGCCGTTTAGTGTAGGTTTCAGGAGTGACTAACCATGAATACCAGCCGTCGCCTATTTCTCCAGTGAGTTCAAGCAGTCGAGTAGATGAGAGAGCCCCGACGTAGACGGGTGGATGGGGCTTCTGGGTTGAGTGCTGGTCCAGCCAAGCATTCTTCAACCAGAAGAACTTACCCTCATAACTTACCATCTTCTCCTTCGAAGACCCCCACAAGAGCTTGATAACCTCGATTGCTTCCCTCAGCCTCTGTGCTCTATCGCGGGGATCATCATCCCAAGGGATGCCAAAAGGGACGATGTTCATAACTTCACCTGCACCGATGCCCAAGCCAGCCCGACCGTGGCTGAGCTCGTCGACGGTGGCAACGGATTGGGCTGTCTTGGCTGGGTGACACCTCTGGGTGTCGGTAACACCGGTACATAGGAAGACATGTTTCGTCTGGGTGCCTATGACTGCCATGACGCTCCAAGGGTCTACAAGGGCTCCATCCTCGATGAGGTGGTCAGGGACCCACACTGAGTCGAATCCGTGTTTCTCTGCCATGACGCCGGCTCTTACGGAGTCTAAGGCGGAGAGGGACAATATGTTATATCCAAATTTTATCTCTGAAGTTTCCATAGATGTATGTTGTAGAAAACTTTTATAAAAAATCTTTCCATTTATGAAGGGCTTTCGAATATGTGTTTTTCCAGATAATTTACAGATACATTCTGGCAGTTTAGCCTTTAATGCGCGGCGCGGCTAGGCTAGTTGGAAGAACCTTAAATATTATAAGAACATTTATTCCCCAGATTAAGCATGCAATATGATCACTTCTCAATTTACGGATTCGAGGTGGAATATCCCAAGGATTGGAGAGTGAAATTAAACCCGAAGTCCGAGAAAAAGACAGGAGAAGTTGCGTTCCACTCCCCTGAGAGCGATGGAATGTTTGTTTTTTGGGGTGTTCTCGAAGACGCCAAGAAGAAGTATGCGTCAGTCGATGAGCATGTGGAGCGAACCATAGAGAAGGTGGAAAAGACTCGAGGCGTGAAGTCTATGGATATTGTTGAGCGAAAAGAACTAGAGATAAACGGGCACAGAGCTATCTCCACTCATTTAAAGGCAACATTCATCCAAGCCACCTTTCTTAGAAGAAGAGAGGTTTCGAGGGAGGTTTGGTCATTCCATCTCTACTGTGAACAAACCGCCCGATATTTTGTACTGCATGGATCACCAAGCTCAGATGAACGATCAATGGAACAAGCAGATGTTTTTGAGCATATGCAGAAAACGTTTAGATGCCATTACTAAATATGTTTGAAAAACCTTTGCAGCAATCAGATTGAATGTCTTTTCCGCTGATCTTTTTAGGTTATTCTCATCGAGACATCGGTCCTGACAAACAAGGCTGTGCCGTCTTCAGAACGCGATTTACTTGTCTCGACATCTCCTATCTTTTTATCTTTAGGCTCTGGAGTGTTCTGTTCAATGAAAATCTGTTCGCGGAGACTCTATTCGATAAAGTGTGATAGCCATGTGCATTCGATTTTCTTAACGATCAAACCCTATAAATAGGCAAGTGTTATTCTTAGAAAACAATGAACAAAGATAAAAAAACAGAAATGAAAGATTTCTTTCCTGTTTTTCTGATGGGTGGTCTATTTGTCCTCATCCATGGTTTGGCTTTGTTCGTAACAAGACCGTTTGAAGCCGCGGACATGGTTGTATTTGATAACCCAAATGACCCAATGAACATAGTATACTTCTTTTTGACATTAGTACTATTTACGGTTGCAATATTGTTGATTGCAAAATTTTGGAAGAAACAACTAATACAGGGCATTATTCTAGGAGCAACTGGGTATTTTGCTTTCTTCATGTTTTATCCTTTGTTGGCTATTGTAGTTCCAGAAGTGTGGTCGTTATTTCTCTCTATAACAGCCGCAGCTATTCTACTGATAGCGCTTGTCAAGTATCCTGAATGGTATGTAATAGACGTATGCGGCATTATAGTAGGAGTAGGTGCTATTGCGACATTTGGAATCTCATTGAGCATCTTTTTAGTAATTGTTTTGCTCATCGGATTAGCGATATACGATGCAATATCGGTGTACAAAACTAAACACATGATTGATCTTGCGGACACTGTTTTGGATCTTAAATTGCCTATTATATTGGTTATACCAAAAATCAGAGAGTATTCTCTAATTAAAGAAACAAAGAGTTTAAAAGAAAAACTCAGAGATGACGAAGAACGGCATGCATTTTTCATGGGATTGGGAGATATCATAATCCCAGGATTTTTGGTTGCATCTACCTTTCATAATATTGCTGGTAACGGTCTCCTCATAGCCTTATCAGTAATGCTTGGTACACTTTTTGGTTTCATAGCACTCATGAGAACAGTCATCAAAGGAAAACCACAAGCAGGACTGCCATATCTTTGTAGCGGCGCTATATTGGGTTACTTAATATCGAGCTATTTATTGTCTGGAGAATTGGTTGGTCTCACCTTTCCTATTTGAGACTTTTTTAAAGAATTAAGAGCATACGCGCAACGGTTAGATTCATACAAAAAAGGAGTGGGGGTTTTTAAGTTCTAAGTGTTTTTAGCCTTAAGACCTCTGACTAACTCGCGCGCACTAGTCTGTGAGAGGATTTTTCAACACTCTCTTCAAGGTCGGACAGTTTGGCATTAACCTTTTCTAGCTTGTCGTTGAACTCTTTTTCGATGGAAGACAACTCTTCTGACGCATTGATCTTTTTGTTTCTCTTTTTATTTAACAAAGATAGCAGTTCAGCCATTACATTTGAGTAGATTCCGGGGTAGCGAGAATGTATTGTCATTAAATCGAATGTTTGGTTGTAGACTTTGAGGTTGACGTTTAGCCCCCAACTCATGGTTCGGAGAGAACTCAACGACTTGATTGCCTTCTCTAAATTGTTATTCCGTAATGCTTCCACTGCAGTTTTTAGTTTCGCGAGCATGTCTAGGCATTCGGCGATGACCCAGGCAGCGTCTTTGTTCATCTCGTCACCTGTACCTATCATTTGTCTGTTCAACAATGAGCATATTTCAAGCTGAGACCTGTTAATGGATTCAGCGTTTTTTTCGACTTTTAGACTTTTCAATTCGTTGAATTCTTTAGCTAAGGCTTTCAATTTTCTTGTTTTCTTCAACAATCTGGAAATGTCAATGATGCCTCTTGTCTTAACTCTCCTCGAAGAGAGATCGTTTTCCAATTTCTTGACAGTTGGAAGAAAATCGTATGGTAAGACATCCGCCGAATCCAATCTGGAAATAAGGGAGAGCGCAACTTTTGACGAATATTCTAGTAGGTAACGACTTACATTAGCTGGTGTGTCGTAGTTTGTATGGTATATTTTCTCGTATGCTGGTATGTCTAAGCCGAAGTTGACGCTTGGCACTCCGTGCATTACAAAGGACCAGTGATCGGTTGAGGTTGTGGTCATTTTGGTGATTTTGAAAATCGTTTCAAGATCAAGATCTTTTACTGATTCTTTCACAAAAGTTGTCATCTCTGGCGTGGCTCGTATAATAACCGTGTCTCCGAACGCTGGAACATCAAGATTGATGTTTGCTACGATGTTTTTCATTTCTTCTGAATGTTTGTTTACATATTCAAAGGACCCGACTGACCACTCAAAAAAGTTCTTTGATCCTGATTCTTCTGCGCCGAAGGATATGAACCTGATCGTCCGTCGGGGTTTGAAGTTTTCACTGAGGATCTTCGCGATTTCTAGCGTTATCGCAACTGCGGAGGCGTCGTCGTTGGCTCCCCCAAACCAAGTGTCATGATGGGCAGTCAACGTGATTATCTCTTCAGGATATTTGGATCCAACCAGCTCACCAATCACATTGTAGGAAACGCCATCTTCATTTGTTTCAACTATATTTTTTAACTCAACTTTCACGTTTTGTTCACGCATTTTTGCGCGTAGAGATTGAGCCACTTCATAAGGAACGCTCACTACAGGTATTGGGGCAAAGGGAAAAGCATCTTTTCTGAAAGCCTTGTGCTCAGAGAAGAAGGTGGTGAAAATCACTGCTTCAACGCCGAAGTCCTTCGCCAAACGGCATGGGACGTCAGGCCAACCGGTTAATCTGTCACTTCTCTCTATGAGGGCTATTTTTTCCTTTGTATCTACTCCTCGTTTCTTCAGTCTTTCATAGTCTTTTACTGTTCCGAAACCAGCATCGACTAGATCAGCGCGTATGCCTTGGGGCGGAGTTGTCACGCTTGTTCCGCCGTTTACACATGGAACTGTTTCGACTGATGATTCTAATATTTTCAGCTGGCAATCCTTGTAGTTTCGGGAGACCGCTGTAAAGGGTTCCTGATGAACGTTCGCTAGTCCGAGTTTTCTGAACTCTTTTTCGATCAGGTTCGCGGCTTCAAGTTCTTCTTTTGTACCTGCAGCTTTTTCGCCTAGGTCAAAGAGCGCCTGAATGTATGCTAAAGTTTCTTCTAAAGAGAAATAATGGGCCAATTTCATTTTCTTCACATCATGCCTATGGGTTTCTGATTCGGGAAAAATAACAGTTGCGCTAAGCGTTGATGGAGGTTGCGAAGCAGTGGATAGAGACAACGACAAGTAGAAGAGCTGTTCTAATCTCTCTTCTTGAAGATTCTTTTGCTAGGAAAAGTGTTATGGGAGCTTCCTCAGTTTTTCGAGTGCTTCCTTTGAAGCGAATAAATCCTCACTCAGTTTTATTTCTCGCGAAAGATGAAAATTAAAAAAAGAGGGAGGGCGTTTAGCCCAGATCGACGAAAGTGTCTGCGGCCATGCCGCCTGGCGCGGTCCTCACGACCGTCAAAGCAGCGCCGACAGCGGTTTTGGTTTCGATCTTCACAGTTTCATAATCCGCGATGGGGTGGCCTGTGCCTAACCTTATCACTAGGAATGCCTTCTCCGTGGTTTCGAGAACTGTGTCGCCGTCACCATTGTATATTGCGAATTTGGCATCGTCACCTGTAAGGTTCAGAGCGCTACTTAGACTTGTCCAAGTGGTGTTGCTCGTTGTCACAGCACCTTGGTATATGTTCATTAGTGTTGCGTTTGGCAGGTAGACCGAAACTATGACTGATTCAGTTTTCAGGTCTAACGGTGCGCCGCCAACTGATAGTTTCACTGGAAAGATTACGTATTCGATCTCGCTGCTATTATCGGTTCTTCCTGTAACCACACCGTCGAGCTGTAGTGCGCTCAACGATTCTTCAAGTCCCGAAGACATTGCTTCCTTTGTCTTTTGGGTTGTGTAGAAGCCCATGTTGACGACTACGTAGCTTAGGGCAGCCGCGATTATGATGAAAGCTATGAGGACAATCGCTGCTTCAATGCCGACTATACCCTTCTTACTCTTCAACAGTTTCTTCATCTTTTTTACCTCTACACCGGGACGTAGGTGTCTTTAGGCATGGACTCTGGTATGGTGAATTCCAATGAAAGGGGCGCTGTCTTTTCAAGCCTTACCTCAACGGTTATGTCGTTTCTGACAGCAGCGGCATCCTCAGGTCTGAGTGTTACGATTAGGTAGCCTTTCTCAGCAGCGTCCAAAGACTCGTCTCCGTTGCTGTTTGAAATAGCTAGAACAGCCCCAGTAATAGTAGGGCCAGTGCCGTATGTTCCGTTCACGGACTTACCACCACTCTCAGTATAGCCAACGAAATCATCGAATTTCATTCCAGTCGAATCATATGTTTCGTCCGTATCAGCACTATCATATAATACTCCTAGGTATACGTTTGCCCATGCTGATTCGCCGACTTTCAACGTTACAACTGTTTGGTTTCTCCACATGGCGACGTATTTCACTCCAAAAGCTCTCAACGGAACGACTATGACGCTTACGTTTGAGCCTTCAGCGTTTGTTCTTGCGAATGTTGTTCCGTCTATGGACAGTGGCGTACTCGCCTGTTTAAGTCCTTCTTGAATCACAGTCTTGCCTCTTTCCGTTGCGAACAAGCCTTGGTTTACGACCATAAAGCCGAAGATCGCGGCGATTATGACGAAGGCTATGAGGACAATCGCTGCTTCGAGACCGACGATTCCCCGCTTCTGTTTCGCTAGTTTTGTCAAAGCTTTTTTCCAATTCATTTTTATTTCTTCCTTTACGCCTTTTCCGGCTGTTGCAGAATGTATACTGTGAACATATTAAGTCTTATGACTTAGTAAAATGGATTGAAAATACTTATTTCAAACTAAGAAACAGAATGGATGAAAATGACTATCTCAAGCCAAAAGACAGAAAAAGTGGATTAAAAAAAAGGGGAACTTCTCAGCCTAGGTTGATGTATGAGTCGGGAAGCATACCGCCAGGAGCCATCCTGACAACGGTTAGGGCGGCTCCCTTCGCTGCCTTCACTTCAACTTTCGCTTCGTCATAGTCCTCCATCGTATGGCTTCCGCCGGCGGCAGGGTTTTCGTCTAGGTGAATTATTAGGAAGGCTTTTTCCGTGGATTCTAACACAGAATCTCCGTCGTCGTTGTAGATTACAAACATGGCCATATCTTCGTTATCTCTGCCTTGGAATATTGACGTCATGTTATCTAACACTTTTTCTAGGTCGATAGGGTCGGTTCCGTACAAGCTCTCATTGTATAAACCCTGATACAAGTTTAGCAATGTTGCGTCTGGCAGGTAAACGGTCACTACAACGGTTCCGTTCTTTAGATCCATCGAAGCCTTTCCAGCTGAAAGCTTCACCGGGAACACTACCCATTCAATATGGCTCTGATTGTTTGTTTTTCCCGTCGCTAATCCGTCCAGTTGTAGTGCGCTCAACGATTCTTCAAGTCCTGAAGACATTGCTTCCTTTGTCTTTTGGGTTGTGTAGAAGCCCATGTTGATGACTACGTAGCTTAAAGCAGCCGCCACGATGATGAAGGCTATGAGGACGATCGCTGCTTCAATGCCGACTATACCTTTCTTACTTCTCAAGATTTTCTTCATCTTTTTTACCTCTACACCGGGACGTAGGTGTCCTTCGGCATGGACGTCGGTATGGTAAACTCTAGCGAAAGCGTAGCACTCTTCTCAAGCCTTATCTCGATGTTTATGTCAGATCTTGCCAAAGCAACGTCATCATCCGCGAGCGTTACTATCAGGTAGCCTTTCTCATCCGAGTCTAAAGCTTCGTCTCCGTTGCTGCACGCGATGGCAAGAACAACTCCCGTGGTCAATCCCTTAACGGATCCACTAGTGTATGTTTCGTTTACGTAAGTGCTGCATGGCGTCCCTGTTACTGTTTGGTTAGCCAGCTGAAAGCCCACGAAATCATCGAATTGATGTCCAGTTGGGTCGTATGTATCGCCAGTCGCATTATAATTGTTGGTGGAGTTGTAGCCAACATATAATATGCCAAGGTACGAGTTTGCCCACGCGTTTTCACCTACCTTCAATGTAACAACCGTTTGGTCCGTTCCCATCGCCACGTATTTGACTCCGAAGGCCTTCAACGGGACTATAATGACGTTTACCATTCTTCCAGCTTGGACCGTTCTGACGAATGTCGTTCCATCTACTGTCAGCGGTGTACTCGCCTGTTTAAGTCCCTCTTGTATTGCTGTTTTTCCTCTTTCTGTCGCGAACAGGCCTTGGTTTATGACCATGAAGCTGAAGGCTGCGGCGATTATGACGAAGGCTATAAGGACGATCGCTGCTTCTAAGCCGATGATTGCTCGTCTATGTCGCACGATTTGTTTGATTAGACTTCGTAGTGTGGTGTTGAGCGTTTTCTGGTTGCAGGATGGACAGCTTACCTTTCTGAGTCTCGACATCGTGTGCCATTTATATCCGCATTTTTGGCACCGGATGTTGGGTCTGCTGTTTCTCAATCTTTACACCACTACTTAGACTACTAATATAGTGTATCGTACGACTTAATAAATATTTCGAGTATAGCTCTAAATTACAGATTTGAAATATGTTCCTCTCACATGTAAGGCAATTCTACGGCGGGCAGAGTTTGTAAAATCGTTCCCACAAAGATTTGCCCAGCCATCCATGTTGCGCCGCTTAGAATAAGCAAGACGCCCAAATTCAAGAAGAATGTGCCCCAGAATCCCGCGGTTACCTCCTTCACGGTTAAGGAGTTCAACACGGCCATAATAAAAACAAGTAGGAGGTTTCCAACCTCTACTACTGCTATGGGGATCGCGTTGAATCCGAAGTAGGGCAACCCCACAAGTGATTCTGACATGAAATCGGCGAGCACTCTTAAGACGACGAGCAACGTAACGGTCATAGGTTGCATAACTATCATTATTGTCTGAAAGCTTTTCGCAACGATCTCCCGCCTCTTCCTAAACTCTAGGAGCCTAATAACCCTGTTTCCCAAGGCGTTACCGATTTCTAACGGATCGGCGCCGCGTTTTAAGGAGTCGAGAAGGATCCTGTTGCTTATGTGAGCTTGATAGGATGCGGCCTCAGAGGAAAGTGTTTCCAAAGCCTTGGTGTTGCTTAGACCGAGCTTCAGCCTCGCAAAGGCTTCCCTAACAAGTTTATCTAGGGGTCCGAGCTCCATGTACAAAATGTAGGAGAAGGCCGATTTCAGGTCTGATGTTGAGGCTAGGCTTTCTCCAAGGGCCTTGAGGAAAGTCGGATAGTTTTTGTCAACTCGTTCGACGAATTTTTCCAGTCTGTAACCAAACATGCCAGGAATGAGGACTCCAATGCCGAACACTATGAAGGCCAACGCCGGGCCCTTCGAAATGTAGAGGAAAAAGGCAAGCACTCCCGATGATGGGACGAAGGCGAGAGCACTCCATTTGAAACCCAGATAGGAATCTGGCGGGAACTCACCTATGTAAACAACGTTTTCTTTAGGCGCGGTCGCCCTGAAAAGAACATACATGAGTATGACGGCTATAGCAGCTATAAAATACCCGAACACCACGGCATTTGGATCGATCATAAACACGCTCATTATCGCCAACGTCATTAACAAGAAAACGGTAACGCTTTGAAAAGTCGTGAAAACCCCTCCAAGCGTCTTTAAAGTCTCGATTGCCCGAGTATAGTACCCCGAGTATTCCTCCATCAAGGTCGAGGATTCTATTTCCAAGTACCCTCTTGGTTTGGGGCTAGAAAATGCGCTTGTGCAACGAACAAGTATGTCCTTCAACGGAGCCTTAACGGTATCAGCAACTTGCGCCGTGGCCTTCGTGAAGCCGTATCCGAAATCCTCGGCGAGGCTACGAATTCTCTGAAACACCTTACTGTAGAAACCGTACTCTTTATTTTCCGCTATTGTTCTAACCAAGTCAGCGGGCGAGGTTTCCCCAAGCGATAAGCCATACATGTGGAAAATCGACGTGACAAGAGTGTAGTCGACTTTCGTCGGAAGAGGTTTTCTTCTCAAATACGCAAGTAAGCCTACTATGGCTAAGGCTATGGATAAGGTCAATATGGCCTCGAAAAATTTTCCAAGTAGCAGGTAGTAGACTGAGAAAACAAAAGATGGAGCCTGCACCAAAACAAACTTTTTCCATGTCATTTCCAAGGAGGCTTCATCTCTTTGACTTTTCGGTAGGCTTCCCAGACGCCCCTATCTTTGACCTCTATGACGGTTTTCCATACGTCTGTGTATCTTGGATAGTTTTTCGACAGAAAGCTGAGTATATCGGCTCTAACCTTCAGTTCTTCGTAAAGATCCCGAAGTCTATCCTTACCCCATCCCCTGAAGGAAAGAACCTTAGTTTCTAAGTGGTAGCTTGAGCCCATGAAGCGCAGATGATCCAAGTCAGGGTCATAGATGAAAATGGGCAGATAGTTGAGCCTAGCCTCGTCAGGCTCGTATCCAATTATCTCGTTCACCGAGGTAACCCTACGGATCAGTTTTTTGTCTCTCTCCATCCTAGCTTGGAATATAGCTAGATTCAACCCGTCTATGTGTGTTTTCGGGACGTTTATTGGGTGTGAAGTGAGCCTCTGGAAAAGCTGCCCTAGGGTTCCGGCGTGCATGGTTGACAGAACGGGGTGGCCGGTTTCGATTGCTTGGAATGCCACCCTTCCCTCTTCCCCTCTGATCTCTCCAACAATGATGTAGTCGGGCCTCTGCCTTAAGGCAGCCTTCAAAAGGTCGAACATGGTCACCTTCGCTCCAGTGTGTAGCCTAGTGACCTCTCTAACCCAGTTCTTGTGGAAGATGTTTATCTCGGGTGTTTCCTCGATGCTGACGATCTTCGAGTTGGAAGTGATGAAACACGTGAAGGCGTTTACGCTCGTGGTCTTGCCTGAAGCTGTTTCTCCGCAGTAGAAGGCTGAAGCGCCTACGTCGAACAGCATCCATAGGTAGGCGCCCAACTCCGGTGTAAGGGTGCCCCATTTGATGAGGTGAGCAACCGAAATGGGGTCCTCAGGGAACTTCCGTATGGTGAAGTTGCTTCCCTTAAGGCTGATGTCCTCTCCGAATACTATGTTGAACCTAGATCCGTCGGGAAGGTGTATGTCTATTATGGGATGTGTGTAGCTCAACACCTTTCCGTATCTTTCAGAGATGGTTCTCAGCAAACGGTCGATCTCGTCTTTTGAAACCTCTACGTTGGTTTCGAGGTGCCCATACATCTTGTGGAAGACGAAAACATTCCCTTCGCCGGGGAGGCTGATGTCCTCTAGCCAAGGATCCGCCAAGAAGCCCTCTAGGAAGCCGTGTCGGATCTTCTCCCTCAAAAAGTAGTACAGAACGAGCGTTTCCTTCTCCTTCGGAACCTTCACCCATTTCTTCTTGATAGCTTGTCTGAAAAGCGAAGCTAAAACTCTCTCATTACTTTCGTCGTATTCTTCCGCTTTGACGAGTCTTGCGATAGCTGATTCAGCTTGGTCTAGGGTTTCGCGATCTGTTTTCTCCGGCTCTATGATGTAGTACCTGCCGATTTCTCCCCCAACCCTGATGTGGGCGTAAATTCCCAAGCCCAAAGGGTATACGAAGTTGGCTTCTTCCCCGCGGCTTTCAACCAGCCCGAGACTCTTCACGTATTTGGGCTTTTCTGGTAGCTCCTCCAAATATGAGGCTAGGTATGGATGTTCTTTCACGGCTTCTTCTGAGGTTTCGCAGATGGTTTTTCTGAAAGGCCAAATCTCCTCCTCTTTGCCTTCTCTCTTCTTTTCTGGAGACTTCCGCTTGAATATGCTAGTTATCCTCGTACTTGACAGCCCCCTAAACCTTCACCCCGCTCAAGGGCATAACCCTCAAGCCCAGTTCAGGGTTAACCTCCAAGGTTATCGAGCTCTTTCTGTCGCCACTTCCCCCCCAAAGCTTAACAACCCTAAGTAGCTTCACGTCGATGCCTGAAACGCTGGTATTCTTGAGGACGAGGTAAACGTCTGAGGCTGCCCTAAGCTTCATTATGGATTCTTCTGGTAGGAACTGGGGATGAAAGGTAACTACGAAAGTTTTGCCGTCGGACACTATGTTCTTCATTCTAGTAATGAAAGTCAGGAACTCGTAGGATTGGGTGTTCACCGTCAAAATGCTCAAGCTGTCAATAACAACGACATCGTAATTTTTCTTCTTCAGTTCAAGGAAGTTGGCAACAACCCTCAGGAAGAAGGAGCTCAGAAACTTGCTCCACCTGCCCCCCTCAACATGTAGAGGGTACAAGTTAAGCTTATTTGAAATGTAGTAATCGTAAACATTCAGCTTGACGGAATTCATCATAGAGAGGTATTCCTTCACGGTTGTCTCGCTTGATACAACGTAAACTCTTAGTCCTTGCCGAAGCATGGAGTAGACAATCTGCTGAGCGAAAATGGTTTTTCCTGAGCCGTACTCGCCTTCGATGGATATTAGACCCGGATAGGGAAGTCCGCCGCCGAGGTCTCTGTCCAGCTCTGAAACTCCTAAACTGAGAATACCCATTACTGTCTCACCGCCCTTGAGTTCGCGGTTACCCCGTAATGGGTGACGAACGCAACCGACACCACGCCTTGCAAAGGAATCTCAGGAGCCACCTCTGGAATGTCAAAAGAGATCTCAGCCTCCTCTCCCGGATTTATGAAACTATGATTGTCAGGGCTGAAGGAGCTGTTCGTTCCGGAAACTTTGACGTCTAAAACTTCGTATTCTTCAATTAGGTAGGAACGCCATTGAGAGTCGTTCCCGTAAGAGAATACTATAGTGTTCCATTGGAATCCGTTTTGACTCTGGAGAAAGACCGTTTTACATCCAGTGTTCTTCACGGTAATATTGCAAGAGGTGGCGTTAACCGACTCTACACTCAGTTCCAACTTTACATCGAGCTTCTCTCTCTCACGGCTTAAGTAATCATTTGTCGCATAGGAAATCTCCTTCAAACCGTAAATTACAGCTACCGATAAGCAGCTGAAGGCAGCGATCATCCCTATTAGAATTACGGAAGAGGCTAGCGTGACTGAGAAGCCCATTCTGGTCACCTACGGTGGAGCTGGAAAGAGATAGCTACTCCCTATTCCCCCGAATGGAAATACCTTCGCTTCGAACGTTACGCCCTCAACGTCGCTTGTCGGGTAAGCCCTTATCTCAGCAGTTTCCCGAGATTCCCAGACGCCGTCACCGCTTGCATCAGTAAGGTTGAAATTTCCACTTCCAGCCGAAGCGTTTTCACTGTAGCAGTACAGCTGACTTCTCCCGTACGCACCCACATATACGTCTAGATAGGTATAGTTGCTCAGTGGAATCGATCCCAGATTTTTGACGTATATGACGAAGTGTGATGGCGTGGTGGAGTTTTCTATGGTAGCGTAGACGATTTCCAGTTGTAGATGCAGCCTCGTTTTGGCTTCCCTCACGCCGTGTAGGATTTCGTTTTGAACTAGGTTTCCGTTGTAGATGGTATATGCAGAGAAGGCACTTGCCAGAGTCACTGAAGCAATCACTATAATGATGTTGCTTAAGGTTACTGAGAACCCCATCGCCTTTTCCTTCTATGCCTTGCTTTTCAATCTTTTGGCTTTGCTCTCGGCTGTTGACGACTTTTTCAACCTTTTGGCTTTACTCTTGACTGTGGCCTTCTTTGCCAACTGTTTGACTTGACTCTTGACTGATTTCTTTTTCAATTGTTCGGCTTTACTCTTGACTGTGGCCTTCTTTGCCAACTGTTTGACTTTATTCAGGGCTATGGCTTTCATTCTGGACCGTACGGCTTTACTCTCGGCTATGTTGATGATTTCTCTCGCGTCTTCCAACCCTATTTCAATTCCGGAGATCGTTGCCGCCTTATACATGGTAAGCAACAGGTAGTCTTTGTCGAGCTTTTTCGATCTAGCCGTGTTGGCTGCATGGGCAAGGGAATGTATCAATTCGCTGGAGTTAGCAGGCATGTATCCAAGGTATTCATAGCACTTCGCGAGGTCCTTAATATCCATCGGATCTAAACCAGATTCCAAAAGGGACCAAACCCAATCGAGGTAGTTGACCCCCGTTTTTGCTAATGGAAGCTTAAACGAGCCCTCTTTCATCTTCTCCTCTCGCTCCTCACCCTCTTCACCCTTTAAAGGCAGAACCTCTTCAGTGTGTGGCTCTTCTTTTACGGGCTCTTTAGGTTTGGCTGATTCCCCTTTTTCAGGCTCCCCAAGGATCAAAGATTTCACCCCTGGAGGCATAGTTTCCGCCCGTTTACTGTTCAGTTTCTTCAAGTCCTTCTCGCTTTGGATAGCCCTGAGGAGGTTGAATGGGTTTTCAATTTCGCTTACGGCGGACCTCACCTCTACAATGGACTTTTTGAGGTCCAAAACTACTGTTTTCAAGTCCTCACCAATTTTATTCACATTGGACTTGACT
>Ga0224501_10001670_pt1 | contig 17230 bp, 17 predicted proteins | sample SF_Oct11_sed_USG_4_FD_169105 | JGI IMG/M metagenome (GOLD analysis project Ga0224501, IMG submission 169105) | Sediment microbial communities from San Francisco Bay, California, United States - SF_Oct11_sed_USGS_8_1 | ecosystem: Environmental > Aquatic > Marine > Sediment | place: USA... | reverse complement strand
TTTCGTCTTAGTTCAATCAAAGTGATTTCTCCCGGTCTTCCCATCCTCTGAGGAGGTCCCCAGTATCCAGTTGCTGTGTTCACATAAATTTGGGTATTGCCGTGTTTATGCAGTCCCGATACATATGGATGAAAAAATTCCACAAGGTAATTGTAGGGAAAATACTGCCCGCCATGCGTATGGCCGGAAAGCTGAAGATCATATCCCATAGAAGAAGCCCCAAAAATGCTTTTCGGCTGATGGGCAAGAAGAACCTTGTAGGCATGATCAGGAATATTTCGCAAGGCCGCAAGTGGATTTGTCGCATGACCCTTAAGTTTATGACCTTCGCGGATATCGGTAACTCCGGAAACAGAAAGAGCGCTTTTTCCTTTGTTCAATACAATGCCTTCGTTGATCAAAGGCTTTACACCCATTCCGCGAAATGCATCCATCCATGCATCAACGCCTGAATAATATTCATGATTTCCTGTACAGAGATATATACCGGAAGAGGTTTTAAGATCCGCAATGGGATCCATATCCTTTGACAGATATTTGACGCTGCCATCTACCATATCGCCTGTAAGAACGGCAATATCCGCATTCAGGCTACCGGCAATTTTCACGCATTCTTCAACATAATCGAATTTGATGGAGGGCCCCACATGGAGGTCGCTGATCTGAACGATCTTGAAACCTTCAAATTCTACCGGCAGATTTTTGGAGTGAACGGTTACTTTTTTTACTTCCGGGGGCTGAAGAGCGTTAAACAGCCCATATCCGGTAAGAGTTGTGGTGAATCCTACAAGCGAAGCCGTTCCCGCATTTGCAAGAAAAGATTTTCTGTTCATCAGAGTTTCTGTATAATCATCTGAATTCTTATCAGAGTTTGATGAAGAATTTATTTTCGCATATTTTGAGAAAATGTTTTGAACAGTGCGGATCAGAATTAAAATTCCGTCACGGAAAAGTACAAGGGGAAATAAAATTGAAAAAAGCCCGAACTGCAGAAAGACAATCCGGATGAGAGCATCCATCCAGGGAGCCTCGGGTCTGAAAATCCAGAAGATAAAAGGAGTAAAACAGAATACAAGTAAAAAGATCAGGATACTCCATAGGATTTTTTTTGTTTTTATTGAAATTGCGAGAGGACGGATCAGGCGCATCCCGGTATAAATATACATGGTGCACAGAATCAGGGATGCCGATAGAAAAAAAATCATACGAAGAAGGTCCAGTTTCATTAAGTACAATAAAACTCTCCGGCAGCGATTCCGCCAGCTATTTTTTATTTGTAAAGAAAGAGCGCTTTGTCAGCCGATCCGATCAGACATTTACAGCTTCAAACCGTCAAACTTTGTATAGGTATCTCCGAAAATTCTTTCTCTGATCCCGTCTCGATGGAGAAATTCATGGGGAAATCCCAGGTCTATTTTACTGGCTTCTTCAAGTTCACTCATATCGATGACGCTGAGTTCATGCTGCAGATAGCCCAGATTTTCTTTTAGCTGACTTTCTGTTTTAGCGCCTACGATGGGAAGGACTCCTTTCTGGCGTACCCAGGCCAGAGCAATCTGAGACATGGGAAGATTTTTTCTTTCTGAAATATCTCTGAGTTTCTGTATGATTTCCTGTTTTCGTTTATCCAGAAAACCGCCCTGATCAGGAGAGTAGCGTTTGCTGTTGTCGGCGGATATCAGTTTTCCGTCTTTCAATGAGTATTTCCCGGTTAAAATTCCGTAGTTGAGGGGAGCCCATGAAGTTACTGCAATGTTGAATTCACGGGCCATTTCAGTAAATTCTCTTTCAATGGTCCGCTCAAGAAGATTGTATTTCAGCTGCAGGGCAGTAAACTGAGTCCAGCCGCGAAGTTCTGCAAATGTATTGCTTCTTGCAATGATCCAGGCAGGCGTATCTGATGCGCCAATATGAAGAATTTTGCCGGATCGGATCAGATCGTCAAGGGCGCGCATCACTTCTTCAGCAGGAGTTGTATAGTCCCACATATGGAGCCAGTACAGATCAATATAATCTGTTTTCAATCTGCGAAGGCTTTCTTCAACAGAGAGAACCATATTTTTTCTGTGATTTCCGCCGGCATTGGGATCTTGATCATTCATGTTCATTGTATATTTTGTTGCCAGTACAATTTGATTCCGGAGTCCTTTCATGAAATCTCCGAGGAACATTTCGCTTGTTCCTTCATTGTACTTATTTGCCGTATCGATAAAATTGCCGCCCGAATCCAGAAATAAATTGAAAACCTTTCTACTCTCGGTTTGATCTACACCAAGTCCCCATTCTTCACCGAAAGTCATAGCGCCCAGACACATTTCCGATACGCGCATTCCGCTTCTTCCCAGAATTTGATATTTCATGTTTTACCTTCCTTGATTTATTGGAGATGATTTGAATGAAGATATTTTTGCCTGAATCTTTATCAAGCGAAATCTGTATGAATTCCAACCCGGCAAGTAAAATTAAGAGATAACTGAAAAACTTCTGTTTTTATAGATCCTACGATTCTGATAAAAATATTTTAGATCCTGATTTATGTTCCAGGGACTATCTGAATCAGGAAATGAATGAAAAATAGATTATTTTAAAATTATTCTATTTTATTTAATATAAAATCTGTGTTTGTCCGTCTAATAATGAATAACCTTGAAGGTTTATCAAATATTTATCCCTCGTATCTAATAACTGCAAAGAATTGAAAATCTGTACATAGATTTTTAAATTCAGATAGATTCTTTGAGACCAGAAAAAAAAGATACCTTAAAACCGCTTATGGAACTATATTCAAAAGATTCACACAGGGGTGTTCTTGATAAGCTAAAAATCAGAAATGAGCAAATACGCCATCTTTCTGCAGGAACATTAAGCGCAGGAATCGGCAATTTGGTTGTTTCTGGAATTACTGCCTATGTACTTCGTAATCAAATTTCTTTCCAGGTCCTTACAGGCTGGATTCTGATATTTTCTCTGATCCAGTCTTTTCGAATCATTTCAGGATTGTTTTTAAGAAATAGGAAAATAAAATTTCAACAGACAATGTTCTGGATTTATATGTTTCGTTCAGGAGCTTTTTTTACAGGTGCTGCATGGGGCGTATTGCCCCTTCTGCTGCTGAATGGAGATATCAAATATCAGGTTTATCTTTCTTTTGTGATGGCTGGAGTAACGGGAGCGGCAACTGCTTCGCTTTCCATTGACAGAAAATCTGCAATCTTTTTTAATACATCTGCGATTTTAATGCTGATCACGGCTCTTGTTCTGGACGGAGGTGAAATTCGTTATGGTATGAGCGCCATGCTGATTGTTTACATATTATTCCTTACGGTTTCAGCGGTAAGGGGAGAAAAATTATTTATCAATACTCTTTCCGCTCTTGTTTATGCCGATAGTCAAAATTCACAGCTGGTTGAAGCGCAGCATCTGGCACACATTGGATCATGGTCGGCAGATCTTAAAACAGGAGATTTGATCTGGTCAGATGAGATTTTCAGAATTTTTGGATATGCACCGGGAAGTTTCAAGCCAGCCTTAACACCTTTTCTGGATGCGGTTCATCCTGAAGACAGAGACAGAGTAAGAGAAATAGAAAATAATGTCAGAAAATCAGGCGGAGATGATGTGGTTCATCGAATTATCCGTCCGGATGGAACAATCCGACATGTACATGAGATTGCAGAAGGAGAATTTGGTAACGGTGGAAATCTTCTGTCCATATCAGGAACGATTCAGGATATTTCTGAAATGATTGAATACGAAGAAGCGCTCATAAAAGCACGCGATGAAGCGGAAGTCGCCAACAGAGCCAAATCTGATTTTCTCTCCCGCATGAGTCATGAATTAAGAACGCCACTGAATGCAATCCTTGGATTTTCTCAGCTTCTGATATCCGAAGATAAATTTTCTGATAGACATAAGGTAAATTTAAATGAAATTAATTTTGCCGGACACCACCTTCTTGAACTGATTGATGAAGTTCTGGATTTATCCAGTCTTGAGTCGGGAAAACTGAAAGTTTCTATTGAAACAGTAAAGTTGAAAGAGCTCATTGATGAAAGTATTTCACTTTTAAAACATGAAGCAGAAAAAAATGATATTAAAATTATTTCTTCCATTGATGATGTCAGGTGTCTAAAAGCTGATCGTTTCCGCCTGAAACAGGCTCTTTTGAATCTTCTTACCAATGCTGTGAGATATAATACTGTTGGCGGAAAGGTTTCAATCGACTGTTTAAGGTTAGAAAATAATCTTCGCATCATTGTTTCTGATACAGGAGCAGGAATTTCAGAAGAGCACATGAAAGAAATTTTCACTCCTTTTAATCGTCTGGATATTCAAAGCGATTCTGTTGAAGGAACTGGGATCGGACTTGCCTTTACAAAAAAAGTCGTTGAGCTGATGGATGGCTCAGTAGGAGCGGAAAGCAGACCAGGGGAAGGCAGCACATTCTGGTTAGAAATTCCAGAAGCAGAATGTTGAAATTATATTTACTTTCAGGAATTGTCTTTGTAATGGAACCTATTATAAATAGAAATTTCATATCCACCATAATTGTTTGTTCAGCTATTATGTTTATGACAGAAGGCATCAATGCAAATCCGGCAAACTGGTGCAGAGAGGGGCATTTTCCTGAAAATGCAAGAATTGATGCTTACGGGATCATAAAAAAGAACTCAAAAAAACGTACTTACTTTTATCATGACAATTCAAATTGTCCTGATAAATATCTGCAATGCAGGACGAATTCATATCTGATTCCTGGAGATTCTGTTATACTGGCGGGTCAGTACCGGGATTTTTATTGTGCTCTTTATTCCTCAAGAAAAGAAAAAATAACTGTCGGATGGATTCTAAAATCTGATGTGAAGCTTAAAAAGACTTCTGTTTCGGCGCCTGATGATTGGACCGGTACATGGAAATATTATGAAAGTGAAATTAATATATCAAAAACAGAATCAGGAAGACTCTATATCAGGGGAACTTCAGTATGGCTCTCATCATTCACGGTCCACACAGGCGAATTTGAAATCAATGAAAAACCTGTTAAAATTAAAATTGAAAATGCAATTTCAAGTCCTCATGAATGCGGTGTCAGGCTCATCCTGATCGCCGGCTGGCTTGTTGTAAGCGATAATAAAAAGTGCGGCGGAGTAAATGTCACTTTTGACGGCGTATATTCACGTAAAAAATAATCGTATCCAGAAGAATGCAAGAATCATATCGGTTCAATCAATGCTGTTAAATTTATGCATCAAAAATGATCCCCTTTTATTCTTTCTGAAATGCCGATGGATTTTGTATATTTTAATTGGTATCAATTCAGAGAAATGTTTGAAATTTTCTTTTTAAAATTGATTCATAAAATCATTGAGAGATCAATACATTTCAATAAATTTATTGATCCCTTTGCCCATGATTTCTCTCCAGGCAGCTTCAGTCTCTTCCGTAAATTCTGTGTCAAATAATTTAATGGTTTTAATAAGGCTGTCAATCCAGTAGGGATATAATTCCGGAGGAACATTTACATTCTCTTTGTCATGGATCCTGGCAATATTTTCGACTGCGGTTTTTCCTGTGTGCATGTCTTTTGCAAAAAGAATCATATACGAAAGGCCATTTTTTAAAAGTTTTTTTTGCTTTAAGAAATCTGTTTTTGCAAACATTGGGCGAATGTCAGGATGGCTGCCCATGAATATATCATAGAATTTATCAAAAAATTCTTTTCGCAGTGAGATTTTCCCATAACTCGCGGACACAAGATCAATATTTTTTTCAATCGTAATCATTATGATACCCTGTATTTCTTGTTTTTGGCCAGAAAAATAGAACGGCATTTCTGTGGAAACTAAAAAATAGATCTATCTAAATATAATATAAAAAATATATTAAAATAATAAGCATTAGGAAAGTTTGATAGTAAGAAAGAACTAGATTTGTCTCAGGAAAAAGGCCTTTCGCTCATCCAGCCTCAATGCCCGGTATCCCTGTGGAATTGAATTATTTTCTCAAGATGATGGATGCATTCATACGGCATTATAAATAAACGAGGCGATCGAATCCTGTATTGTATGAGGAGAGTCTGCAGAATTATGATTTAAGCGATTCTGTATTGCGAAGAGGAAAAAAAGAGCATTACCTTTAATAAAGTAAATATTTGGATAAACGCTGGCGTAGATCAGCGTAAAAGAAATGACCAGTTACCGCTTAAGTTATGAATCCTGTAGAACATTTAGAGATAAGCAAAATCTACAGTTTAAAGACCTGCCAGAGAGCAAAACGATTTACGATTTTTTCTGAAAAAGAAGTACCTGATAGGATTTATATTTTTTAAAGATATCCGGTCCCTGATTCTCATATTTTGTTTTTAAGAAGAGAACTTTATTTTTCAGAAATTTTCTCATTATTTTATAAAAGCGGGGAAACTTTCGAGCGGTGAATTCAAAGATTGCTTCAATGACGGGGAATATTTTTCCTGTTATGAGATTCTGATAAATTGTCATGGTTGGAGCTACAAATTTTGTAATGTCCTGCTTTTTAATCAGAGAAAAACCTAAATTTTCAGCAGTTTCAATAAATTCTTTTAAAGGATGTCCTGATTTAGAGAGATAAGGCTGATCCAGTTCCCGGATTCTAAAAAAGTCTGCGATCAAAACATATCCGCCGGGTCTTAGAAACTTACTGTGCTGTTCCCATCCTTCTTTGATTTTTACATACTGGCAGGATTCAGACATTAAGATCATATCATAAAGTCCTGAAGGCCCCTCAACATTTTCATATAAATCTGTGATGGTCTCAACGCGGTTTTTTGTATTTTCTTTTGTTTTTGTAATTAAATACGGATCTGGTGCAAGGCAGGTAAGCTGCATTTTTTTCTTGAGGAGTTCTGTTGCTACACCGCCGGTACCGCATCCCACATCAAAAATGTGTTTTATCCCTTTTTTTGGTATAAAAGATAGAAGATTTTTTACATACTGTGCTTGTGCTCGAGGAAGATTTTCAAGAACTGCTTTTTGCCCTGGAAGGAAATAGCCGTAATGAAGATGTTCAATCCCGAGGACTCTGTGAGCCAGTTTCAGGGCAATATCATTATAATAGGTTTTGCTGTGAGAGTGTTTTTTTCCCATGAAAGAGACAGTTTTCTAAGAGAACCCATACAGGAAAAGAATAATTCATTGAATAAACAGGATTTCTTTATGAAAAAATCCTGTTAAAATTAAATTCTGATCCATTACTAAAATTAAATCAATTCAAAGATCTTAAAGATGTATATTTGGATGTTTTATGAATCTCGCACATATTTCTCTTGAATTCAGCTTCATCTTATACCCCGTCTGTGAAAATTAATTTTAAGATGAGTCTTTTGCAAGAGCTTGAATAAAATTATCATTATGAAAAATTCATCATTGATTGAACGTGGAATAAAAATGTATTATAGAGTTGACATCTTTGGTCTATTTTTCAGAAAATAAAATGCGGATAAAAATAAAGAAAACAGATAATTATTTTATCTAAGTAAAAGTAGCGTTGCATCAAGACATAAGAATATTAATTTAGAATTGTGTTTTCTTTTGTTGAAATGATGAAAAAGAAAATCAATATAACAAAGCGGAAAAATAAAATATATTAGCGTCAAATCAATGAGAAGATCCGTTATAATTAAATGTATGATTCCATCATTTTCATTTTATATGAAGCGGCAGGGGATTTTTTTCGTATTAATATTGCTTGTTTTCAGCACTGCAGACTGCGCAACAATCTTTTCCAAGCGCAAACATTCCGTATTTTTTGAGTCAAATCAAAAAGGCGCCATTGCAGAATATAAATATGATGCAGATACAACTGTAAAGACTTTTACGCTGCCCGGAAATCTTGAAATTAATTTCAGAAGCTTTAAATTCAATCAAAATGATCCTTATGTGGATATTCATTGCCCGGGCTATGAAACAAAAAGAGTTTTTATTACCAGAAGATTCAGCGCCTGGGTATTTATGAATTATCTTCTTTTTATTACAACGCCCTTTCATCTTACAGATGTATTAACAGGCGCTATTTGGGTGCCTCTTTATAAAAGGCATTATATTGAATTTAAAAATGAAACAATGAAAAATCAGATTCAATCCGAAGCAGAAAAATTTAAAGATATTAAAACTTTGTCTCTACAATAAAAGACAGAAGAGCCAGAAGGCGGTTTTCTGGAATGGGATCCTGAAAATAGTGGTCATTTCTGAAGCTGGGGTAGACATAGCCTCCCGGAATGTATGCATCGGCAAGCATGACCATTCCGTCGCTTGGGCCATAACGGATCAGATAGGTATAGTACGGTTTTGCTCTGGGTGATACATGACGAAACAGAGGTATTCCAATAACGCTTACAACTTCTATAAACGAAGGGATATTCACTTTTTCTGCAAGTGGCGCATTGCTGCCGTTTCTCATGGACATCAATCCCTTCCAGTTGTATCTTTTAAATAAAAAGTAAAGCCTTGCTTCTAAATAATTTCTGAAATTACTGCTGATTCCGTCGACAATCATACTTCCTTTTGTAATTCCTCCGATATTAAACCAGCCGCGGACAAGTTTAAAATACGGTTTGGCGCCGCAATGCGCAATAGCACGTTTAATATCGCCGCTTCCCTTGCTGGGTGAAACAAGAATGATTCCTTTGATATCGCTTTGATCAACATTTTGAATGTATTTGCAGATAATTTTAGCATTTGTATCAACATCTCCTGTTTGTTCTATTTCAACAAGGTCTTCTTTCATTCCAACCCTTCGTACAAGCTTGCGAAGGCTGTTTCCAGATGCTTCAATTTCTTTATTATCTTTATAAAACATACCCGGCACAAGAAGAAACAAAATCCCTCTGGAAGAATAATCTGGAAGGCGCTGATTAAACTGTTTTTCTTTTTTCTCTACAAAATTTAAAAAAGAATTATTTCGGGAATCCAAAAGCAGTCTCTGGTAAAACATCGCTGCAGCAATATCTACGTCTTTTGTATCACGCGTTATGTTTTGAAGATAATCTCTGTTTAGATCCTGAAATTTTAATTTCCGGTCTATTTTTGATGCATGATCCAAATATTTTTTTTCATCATCACAGAGATTCTGGATTCTGTACTGTTGGGTTTTGCATTCAACCCGGAAAAACTGCGGCTTATTTTTAACATTTCTGTCGAATCTGCAGGTGATTATAAATAATGAAAAGAAAATAACAGGAAAAAGAAATTTAATAAACATTAATGGTTTAAGGTAATACCTAGAAGATATTGAAATGAAATTAAAGGGGAAAATAAAAAAAGAGCCCGAAAAATTCGGACTCTTTTGAAAGAATTATTAGTTACCGTTAACTACAGTGCAAGTTTTTGCAACTACAGAACCGAGAATATTTTCAGTTGTGTAATCAACAGAATTAATAGTTGTTACTCCGCCAGCAGCAGCAGCAGCTTTTACACTTGCATCTCCCATAGAAACTGCGCCAACATATCCTGTTGCACAAGCTTTACCGGATTTAGCACCAACATCAGTCTTAGTAGATACGTCTTTGTTCATAGAAGTGTTCTGGAACAGAGATCCATTAGGAGCTACATATCCACCTGCACATTGAGCTAAAGCAAATACGGATGCTGTAAGAAGAGCTAACAAAAGAATTTTTTTCATATTTTTTTTCTCCAAACTTAATTTATTAATGGGTAAATAAATATGAGAGTATGATAAATGTCAATAAAAAAATTAAAAAAAAATATTGATTTTAAAAATCTCACCTAATTTTGTGAATTTCAAAAAAAATTAAAGGCAACTTCATTAAAATTCTGAATTTTCGACAGCACTGAATGTCAAACTGCTTTGTAATTAAATTATTCAATTTTTAATTTGAATAATTTTTTTATTTCTCCAGAATGTTATTTTGATTGAAAAATTACATCTACATATAGAAGAAAGTGTGATTTATCTTTGATTTTTCAGGAATTTTGTATGGATTTTATATTTTCCCGTCTTAAACGCCTTTTTATTCGCAAACAAACAAAAAACCGCATTCCAGTTATTGATGGAATTAAGGCTTTTGCAATTTCTGCAGTTGTTTTCTTTCATATTTTCTGGGTTCTTGGAAATTATATGACCGTGGAAAATCTGGATAAAATTCTTCTTTCCCCTGGAATGCCGATTTTGCTGAATTTTAACGGAATTATTGATATGTTTTTCCTGATCGCAGCTTTTTTAGGCACTGCAAAAGTGGTAAATCTTTACCAATCAGGAAAATTTAATTATGGTTATTATGTTCTGGAGCGTTTGATTCGCTTTATTCCCCTTCTTTCTCTGGTTCTTATCGTGTATATTGTTGCCGGTCTTCCAAATCCTTTAAACTGCTGGACGAATTTACTGTATCTTAATATTTTTCTGGATTTCAATCAGCAATGCATGAACTGGTCATGGTATTTATCCGTTCAGGAGCAATTCATGCTTTTTCTTGCTCCGCCGATTGCATTTTTTCTTTATAAGTTTCCACGCACTGCATGGTGGATCATAGGGATTCTGGGTCTATATGCAGTTTATCATTTTCGAATGCAGGCAATCCAGCAGTATCAATTTACAATGCCCGCTCCGTATCATATATTATATGGAAAAGAAAGTTTTGGAGATTTTTTTACGGGAATTTATACACTACCTCATACAAGAATGGCGCCATTAATTGTCGGATGTATTCTTGGTTGGGCTTATGTTCGCACAAATTTTTTCAAATTTGTTGGAAAAATTCGTTTATGGTGGACTCTGCCGGGATTGATTCTTTCTGCTTTGATCATCGTTCCAAGTTTTGTTTTAATCAGTCCTCATCATGGAATCTGGGAAGTGGAGGCAGGCCAGATGAATCTTGCCCTGACCCGTCACAGCACCACATTAATGTTTGCTGTAATTTTTATTTTACTGGTAAGCGGCAATTCTGTACTCAAACCGCTGGAAAAATTTTTTTCCATGAAAATCTGGTATCCTTTTTCAGAGCTTTCTCTTCTCATTTATTTTTATCATTTAATTGTTATCGAAGTTCTTTACCGTATTGTAGTTCCTGAAAACCCGCTTTTTATTGAACTGATGTTATATTTTATTATCGCCTATTTGATATCATTTATTTTGTCCGCAGTTACCAATATTTTACTTGAAAGAATATTGAGGGATTGGGGTTATAAAATTGCAAAAAGAAAGGAGGAAAGGGTTTTCGTACCTTAAACTATTATGGATTTTAACTCGATGTATGATTTTTTATCTCGCGTGGAATGGGCTGTCGTAATTCCTATCTACATAATTCTTATCCTTACTGCTCAGATCCGTTACGGACTGATGGCTGGTTTGGTATATTTTGTTTCAAGCATATGGAAAAGGGAAGCCTGGTTTCGCTTTAGAGTGTACCAAACCTATGCAAAAAAAGCCCAGATCAAAAGTGAAATTAAATGGTCGCTTGTTACCGGCGTTATTTTTTCAACCATGGAAATGGGTGTGATTGTCTGTAACTATTTGGGAATCACTCAGATTTATACTGACTTCTCTGAATATGGAATTTTCTATTTTATTTTCAGCGTCATTGCAATGATTGTTCTCCATGATGCATATTTTTACTGGACACACAGGCTGCTGCACTGGAAACCTTTATATAAAATCCATAAAATTCACCATGACTCGGTTGTAACGACAGCTTTTACCTCCTTTAATTTTCATCCGATTGAAGCGGTTGTTCAGTTTTCCATCCTTCCAATCCTGATGTTTCTGTTTCCCGTGCACTGGCTGTCCATTACGTTGTTTTTATTTTATATGGTAATTTTCAATTTATCCGTTCATAACAGCTATGAATTTTATCCAAAAGGCATGGTGCGAAATAAGGTATTCGGTCAGCTCAGTACACCGACCCATCACAGCTTGCATCATAAAAGGGTAAACTGCAATTACGGATTGTATTTTACTTATTGGGACCGACTGTTTGGAACTCTTCATCCTGAATATGAAGAAATATTTGAATCGGTGAAAGACCGGGCAGAAGAAATAAAGCTTTCTATGGATCAGCCTCAAAAAGAAGCAATGTCATAAAACAATAAAATTGATTGACGATTCTCATTCAGGGATGCATTCAGGATGCCTGATGGGAATCGTAAAAGTCACTGTTTTTCAGAAGTCTCTCCATGAAGGACCGGGATTGGCTACAGTCAAAAAACTCTCCGGCATAAAATCAAATTTTTTAATTTTTCCTGAATTCTTTTTTTCAGATGATAAAACTGCAGATTATCGAAAACTGGAAGATAAAAGCAGTTTCGCTCTTGACTGGCTTTTAAAGCTCAATGAGTCCTACAAAGGCATCATTATCGGCGGAACCATGTTTTATGCTGAAAACGGACAGAAGTATATAGCAACTCCGATCATTACCGGCGGAGAGGTAATTGACTGGTATAAAAAAAGGAAGCTGAAGCCTGAAGAGGGGGATGGTGTTCTGGCCGGTGAGGACTGCGGCGAGTACATCCTTGGCGGGCACCGTTTTTCCATCCTTTCCGGCGAAGAAGTTTATGATCCAGCGTTGATTCATGAAATTGCTGAAAAAGGGATTCATTTTGTTATTGCAGTTTCCAATTCCTATAGAAGCAGCCCGGATTCTTCTCAAAGTGATGAAGATAATTTTTGTCAACCTGCCAAACAACATGGGATAAGTTTTGTTAAATGTGCCGCATCAGGAAGTTTTCTCGGCAAAGAACTTCAGGGGCGGTCTCTTGCTGTTGCGCCGAGCGGGATCAGCTGGCGGGTTTCTGAATCTGAAGAACAAAGCGAACTGATTAAAACTGTTCTGATCAATATATAAATTTTTTTTTGAATCATCTTGAACGATCTATCCTGAATATTGCGGCCGATCAAAATGGAACGTTATGTTGTTAATGGATTTCTAATCATTCAATCATTTGATTTTCTTCTATAAACTCCAGACCGTTTCCGTCAGGATCTCTTAAGAAAACCGCAGGCCTGCCCGATTTGCTTCTTGTGAATGGAATCCGGTTTTCTTCTAATTTTTTTTCAAGTAGATGAATCCATTTTACCGTTAACGCTATGTGTCTGTCTCGTCCTGAATGTTTTGGGCGGTTTTCTGCGGAATCGGGATTGGGCAATTCGAGTAGATGAATTTGTTTTTTACCGATATTTAACCAGGCACCCGGATAGCCGGGATTGTGTCTTGAATGATTTTCTTCCAATCCCAGTAGATCTCTGTAAAATCGCAATGACCTTTCCGTACTGGAAATAATGATGCTGCAGTGGTGAATTTCATTTATTTTAAAATCTTGATTTTTCATTTTGTTTTCCTGAAAAATTACCGCCAACAAAATAATTTTCTTGTAATCTTCACAGGCTGTAATTAAAGATAAAACCATGCGTCTGTCAGGAACATTTTTCCTATTAATTCTTATTTTTATTCCTGCAGGATTAACTGCAGATTCTCCTCTTACCAGTACAGATTTTTATTCAGCCTATATGGATATTCCTGAAGTTCGTAAAGCAAGGGAAAAAGCTCTGGATGATGATCTGGCGGACTTTATTTTTAATTCAGACATAAGAATTGATCAAAGAGCTGCAGTCATAAATGCTCTGGGATGGGGCGTAAATCACAGCGATGTATTGAAAAATTATCTGATAAAACAGTATGGCTTTAATAAAAAACTAAAGTTACAGGAACTGAATGATGAAGAGCTATTGCTTCTTGCATATCGTACCGCTCTTGATGACTATTTTCATCCAAAGAAAGCCCTGATTTATTTAAATGAGCTGAAAAAAAGACCGAGAAGAAAATCCAGAACGTTTGCCATTATTTCCTCTTTAATATATGCTCAAATTGCTTTTGATAAAAACTGGTGCGGAGTCTTTAAGGTTTATTACAGAGCCCGTACTGTGAAAAATCTGGCTGAGGATTTTCGATCGGAAGCTCTTAATATAACAGATGATTATATGTATCTTTATAAATCCTATTGCAAAAAGAAAAAAAATGGTTAAGCATGTTTGCGCCATAGATGTTTTCAGGGAAGGTCAAAGAGGAGGACATCAGTTCATTTTTGAAATTCCGTCCTGTCCTGCAGCCATTAAAATTGTCTCAAATTTCTGTTCAGGATCTTCTGAATCATCTTGAAGGACCAGGATTTTTCCGTCTGAAAGAAGGATACGGATACCATCCGTAAGCAGATTTGGATCATCTTCTGTAACAAGATACAAAGGACATTCTTCAAATGCTTTTATAAAGTTTAAATTTAAATAATATTCTGCGCCGCCCAGCCCGGATCGCGGCCTGCACCTGGCAGGTTCGCCCTGTCCGAAAATGTCTTCAGACGAAGGAACAATTTCCGAGAGAGGATAAATTTTAATAAAGGCCATATAAAATCGTTTTAAAATTGTTTTAGCAGATCCATTGTATCCTGTTTCAACAGGTTTTCAGGAATTGCATTTTTTGTTTTCTGTTTATTCAGGTCTGTCTGTGATCTGGCCAGTTCTTTTTCAAGATTTAATAATTGATTTTGTTTTTTTACAATTTCCTGTTTGAAATGGACGTCTGTTTTTTTGTATTCAGACAGAAGTGTTTTATGTTCAGATGAAACTTCTTTTTTAATGATATCTTCCAGCTGTCTTTGAGCTGCGGAAAGTTTATCCTTCAGGAATTTTCTGAATTCTTCTTCTAGTATTGTAGCCAGATTGCTTGACATTTTTATATCAAGATTCTTCCAGGTTCCTTCAGCCGATGCATTCAGTGTAATTGTTTTAATGTTTGGAACCGCTGACGTCAGAACTTCGTTCAGGAGTTCTGATTTGGCCGATGTTTTGAATTTTAAACGGCTAAAACGATTTTCCGATTTAATGCGGACCTTTTCGCCCGAGAGCCCGGCTGTGAGATTTAGCGAACCTACAGCCTGATCCAGTATAAATTCTGTATCCTGACTTTTGGACAGGATGAGTTTTGAAACAGGATATTTTTGAATTTCCAGAATAAATGTTTCAGATGGAATATTTTTTGAATGATTGATTTGGGCTCTTGCCGTTACATTCATAATTTGTTTTTCCGGAAGGCTTCCCTTTAATGTAATGATAAAAGGTTTACCGACGGCAGAGGGGTTGGTCGATAGATTTTGAATTTCGCCTGAGATGCTGCTGAACTGCTTGATTTTCTGGGAGCTGATCTTTGCCCGTTTCAGCCAGAAAGAAGGATAACTTTTTGGAGTTCCGAATATATAATCCGTTCCAAGAGATCTGTCTGGAGGTTCAATTTTAATCAGCTCATCGGGTTCTTCCTGTACAGGCATATACCCTCTTGCCGTATCTGCGTATTCTTTAATCATATAAAGATATCCTTGAAAAACATTTCCGAACAATGATCCTGCCAGAGAATTTTTATCAAAGCGGGGAATTTTCAGTTTGTTTTGGAGACTGCGGACATCTTCTTCAATAATTTTATTGAGATCGCGAATGGTGTTGTAATAGTCCCGGGAATCGGTTTCAATTGCATTTTTTGATTCTTTAACAGTGTTTGAGTAGCTGCGCAGTTCTTTTCTGATTTCATTGAGTTCTTTAAGAGATGCAACAATTTCAAGCGGCTTTTGTTTTTTGTTTTTTGTAATGGTATTGATCCGTTTTTCAAGCGATTTAATTTTTTCTTCAGTGGGCATGGCATCGATTCGTTTCTGCCATTGGATTCGTTTTTCTTCAAGGTTTTTTGTGAGAGCCTGAATTTTCTTTCCGGATTCAAGATTTTTTGCTTTTTCCTGAAGATCTGCAGCAGAATTTTTTCCTGAAGCAAAAGCGGCAAGCTCTCCTAAAATATTATCTGAATATATTTTGGAAAATTTATTTTGCAATAATGTCAGACTGCCTGTTGAATCATAAACGTCTCCAGGGCTTTCCCGGATAGTACGGAAAAGAATATTTTCTATGGATGCATCTTCGATTACAATTTTCCCTCGGATCAGAGCATCAGCAAGCATTTCGAAATGGATCTTTTCGATTTCAATTAAATTATTTTCTGGTTTGCCTGCATCGGTAACCTGGATTCGATTCAATTCAATGGAAAGATCAAGTATGTCTGTATCTAACGATCCAATGTTTACTTCTGCTCCATGAGCTCTTCCTGCAAGATATTCCAGTCCTCTGCGGAGATGGAAATCAAAGAAAAAAAGAAAGTAAAAGAAGATCAGACCGAACAGGATGGACACAGGAACTGCAGCTTCAAAACGGAAAGGTCCTGCTGCTTTCGGCGCTTTTTTTACCGGTATTGCATCAGAAATTTCTTCTGTACGATTATTTCCATGAGAGGCTTTCATATTTTGAATACCATTTATAAAGAGTTGTTGATGTCCAGAGCTTCCATAATTTATGATTTTGAAATTTCTCCAGAATGGTTTCTCTGTACTTGATGATGAGAAATCTGCTGCCTTTAAAAACAAACGGAGCAAGAATCAGGCTGGTGACTGCTGATCCCATGACAATGCTGTTGTAAAATTTAGTGAAGGGAAGCAGGGGCAGATTGTACAGGGCTGTGAAAAATGATTTTAAAAAGCCGATTTCAAGGATGAAGCTTCCAAGAAAATGGGAAAGCGGATCAATCATCCATGCAATGAGTGAAAATAAAAAAGCAGATGCAAATGCCGCTCCGATTTGGATCCGGAAAAGAAAGATACAGAAAAAAACCAATAGAGATTGAAGAGAAAGGGCTGGGGCAAATCCCAGTATCATCCCGCAGACAATTCCAGATGCAATTTGATTTGTGCCTGTTTCTGAATTTAAGAGCCGGATGAGATTAAAAATTTGATTTAATAAAACAGACATTGACTTTGCCTTTAAAAAACTTTTTCCAGAGCAGTTTTTCTAACCTTATGAAAAATCTGTCAAAAGGTTTTCATATTTTCCAAAAAGTTTCAAATTATGTTTTTTTCAAGTATTGCGACAGAATTCTCTAAAAAATGTCCCACTGCTGTGATATTCTGATTTTCATGAAAAGCAGGGCTTCTGCCCTGATTTGGAAGCTGCAAAAAAAACTTATCAAATGTATGCTAAATTTGTAAAAAGTTCTTGACATATGATAAGTGATTATGTAGTATTATATTGTTATCGAGCAAAAAAAAATTAAAAAAAATTTAATTTTTTTGTATGTGACATAAACTTTTTCTCTTAATATACGTCATATTAGACAGGTGGAGGTATACTATGATCGTTAAGAAAATGGAAGGACCCATCT
>Ga0224501_10001669_pt1 | contig 17235 bp, 11 predicted proteins | sample SF_Oct11_sed_USG_4_FD_169105 | JGI IMG/M metagenome (GOLD analysis project Ga0224501, IMG submission 169105) | Sediment microbial communities from San Francisco Bay, California, United States - SF_Oct11_sed_USGS_8_1 | ecosystem: Environmental > Aquatic > Marine > Sediment | place: USA... | reverse complement strand
AACGTGCGGAGTACACCCCTTGACGTTGATTAATCAGTCACATGGGCAAACGCTTTTAAAAGACAGCAGGCTTGTAAAAAACCGCAAAGACCCGATGAAGACAGACATAAAACGAACAGAAAAAAAGGGGAGAAAAACTAAATGCTATAATAATGAACCCAATTAGCTGTTCTACTGCTTCACCCGCCCGCTCGACATGCTAAAAAGCCAGGCGACTATGGAAGCCGAGCTGTGCCATAATTTTAATCTCTTCCCGAACTGCGCCGATCACAACGTGATTGGCATAACTCGTCTACCACCGGGGCCGATTTGCGCCAATCAAAGTTTGTCACAGGCCGAGCTGTGCCAATCCAATTTCGAAACTAGCCGAGCTCCGCCAATCAAATTTCTATTTTGCTAACGATTTGTAATGCTAAGAGCAGGCAACTCTTACATATTGTTAGACTGATTAATCAGTCGGTACGTTGGACTGTTGGAAGCGCGAAATCTAGCGATTCGGTTTGATTTACATGTGCAGACATCAATTACTGTGCAGACGGATACCCACAGTCGAAAAGCCTAGCAGTTTTCTAATACACAGAATAGCTACATATACTCGTTTTAAGTTCCAAAATGATATTCACTTTTTGAGCGGTTATTATTCATACCAAATAGTGAATAGTCTGGAAATCAGGCTATATACCTTAATTTGCACTTAGAATTAGGACTCTGTAGGGGGGGAGTCCTGCCTATGTCCTGCCTCCGGCTCAGTGGTCATGATACAGACCCGAGCATCACCTAAGTTCATGGGGTGTGTTAGATAGAATTGAAAATACGCCTATAATGGAAACTTCACAAGAGTGTTTAGTGGAGGTTATACATAAATGAGTAGATAAATAAACAGTTCTATACATGTACTAACCAATGCAGATAGGTTGAGGGTTAGCTGAATCAGCACAGTCTACAATGCACTTTCCATTAGGGCATGAAAAATTGGCACACTGCCGCTCCTGTAATGAGAGGGACGCGATAACCAGCGTAACCAAGGAGTTTTCAAATAGATCTATAAGAAAAGGTGCTCGCCAAATGCAAAGTGGACCCACGAACAGTCACATGCACGGTGGACCAATGATTTAGTAGATCTTGCACCGGTTCAACCCCTATATTCTGGGCAACAGTTTATTGGTTAGTTCTCGTCGTCATCGCCGTCATCGCCGTCATCGTCGTCATCGTCGTCATCGTCGATACTGGATCCCATATTCCAGGGGACACCGTGGTATTATATGTATTTATAACAAGTGCCAGGATATCTCAGTTGGGAAAAGCATGGAGTTGCAATCTATGGATGGCAGACTGTTTGAGTCTCACTGCCGGCGGTGTTGTTTTCTTAAGTCAGGCCTTTAGCAACCCTCTTACTTCAAATTGCTAGCGTGGCTTCGAATCACAACAGTAAAAATAATGTCCCAACTGAATTCTTAACCTACAGATAACTGAGGCGATATGGATTCAGTTTGTTCCACTGATCAATTTATTCATTATTGGACCTAGTCAAGAAATGATCAAGTAAACCAGCAACTGATATTCAATATTCATTGGCCGTATACTTACTATGTCATCAGCAGCAAGACTAGTGAATTTACCAATCAGGTAATTGTCTGTCGACTCCACTGGCATTGGCTCTGACATTTCATAACAAGTGCCTGCATTGAGAATAAATGGTGAATAGTATTATAGTAGTGTAGGAATGGAGTGACTGAATAGTCAAGGTACATAATAAATTGATGGCGCTGAGCCTTTGAGCTTGAGAGGCTCATCCGCACCAAAAAGGGGAGCATAACGCTAGGGGCCCATTGATACTTCCACTAATGAGGCTCTGAGTATAATAAGGCGAACAGTCCAGACGTCTCACATTGTAATAATCAGCCGACCAAATAGTACCCACTCACTGGTGTAAGTTTTAGTACCGGTGGTGTTCATATTCGAGCTAACTAATGCGGTACTAACCGGATGTCAATTCTGATTAGCTGAAAAGTAGTTGGCTGTCTCCGCTCGCTTGGGCAGGCGTCTGACAAGCTTATATTTCCCAGACGCACAAAAAAATCCAAACAGTTCCCCAGGGTGACCAACTTTTTACTGGTCGCCTGACCAGAAAATCATTAAAAAGTAAAAAATAAAGTTCTAGTAACGAGACGTCTAGCACCGGGCGAATAGGCTTATTGTTATCATTATCATTCTCACTTTTAGTTCGCATAGTTATTTTGATACTTGTTACATATTATCCGTATAATATGTATTATTACTGTATGTATTATCTCATTGTTATTAGTAAATGTATTATCATCAGTATTATCATTGATGTTGTTATTATTTTAACCCTTAGCCGTACTATATAATAAACCTCACCTGTGTTCTCCTGATAAAAGCTGGACATGCAGGCCTCGGAATTAATACAGCTGATAATACATTCCATATTGGAGCGAAGGTAATGCCTCCTCAGCATAGACGGTTCATCCCTGGCTAATCTTCTATGCTTGGTTGGACCCTCCATACATTTCTGTAGATCTGCATGGGATAGTCGTGATAAAGAGCAGCCGTGGTTTAATGGTCCAAATGTATTCGTGACTCGGGGACAGTGGGTCTTGGGTTCAAAGCCCAGAGCAATGAACCATTGTGGTATGAAAACTGCTGAGGTTAGGTTAGGCCAAGCTGCCCCACAATTTCAAACTCTTTGCGATTGCCTTTCATATGGGGCGGTTCAGCTTAAATGTAGGAAATCTAAATTAAAATCATACTGATGTGGAATGCCAGAAAACTGTGCAGCAAAAACAGTGACCGGAACAGTAGGCATGAGAAATACCAAGCAAACTTAAATATGGGGATAAACAGGAAGCTCAAAGAAGAACCATGACAGTATGGACGTAGTGACTACAGTTGGCCACAGTTACAAACGAACTGAAAGTGTATGCGATTTCTACTGGTCAATGAGGCCAGAATTTTAGATCAGCACGAGTGAACTTGTGTAGTGAACGAACCCAGAGGGATATTAAATTACTCACGGAGAACGTTCGCTAGAGAGATACTGATGAGCAGCCAAACAAGATAGACTGCGAGTCTGAACCACATCCTGTGTCACTGAGCTAGTTGTGGTTGTTCTTTTACATCTCATCTCACCTCATCTTGACACCTCCACAGGTTTTTATACAAAGTTCGTCCCCATAGAACTAATTCATGGAATATGTTATTATCAAAGAGCTTCATTCAAAATTGTTATCAATAATGGATGAATAAATAGTTTTTCAATTTGGTATTATAAGTCATCAATTGATTCGAAACCCTGCCGGATAAAGTGAATGTTCGTTAAAGAGATACTGATGAGCAGCTGAACAAGATAGACTGCGACTTTGGACCACATCCTGTGTCACTGAGCTAGTTGTGACTGTTCTTTTACGTTTCCTCTCACCTCATATTAACACCTCCCCTGATCTTTATACAAAGTTCATCCCCATTAATCTAATTCACAGAATATGTTGCTATAGAACCAATTCACAGAATATGTTATTATCAAAGAGCTTGATTCAAAATTGTGATCAATAATGGATGATTAAATAGTTTTTAAATTTGGTATTATAAATCATCAATTGATTCGAAACCCTGTCAAATAAAGTGAATGTTCGTTAAAGAGATACGGATGAGCAGCCGAACAAGATAGATTGCGACTTTGGACCACATCCTGTGTTCTTTTGATGCCTCACGCCATCTGGTGCTTATACAAATCTTATCCCCACTGAACCAATTCTCACAATATGGTCTGTTGATGTGGTTGTTTTTTACACTCCATCTCACCTAATCTCAACACCTCATTTGGTTTATACACAGTTTATCCCTATAAAACCAGTTTACAGATGGTATTATCAAAGAGCTTGATTCAAATGTGTTATCAGTAATCAGTAACAGTGCAGTAATGGATGATGGAATACTTTCAATTATTTGGTATTATTAGTTTTCTGCCGTTAAAATGGTTCACTCCCGTTCAGAACCTCAATTTAACGGTTTCCATGCCAAAAAGAGAAGACCATTCCCAACGACTCGGATGCGAAGGCATTGTCGATTTTCCTGATGGCAAATCGTCTAGTCTGGAAGTACCATTTTGCAGTTGACTGCATGGCTAGGCTGTTTCGTTACCCTTTCCACATGTGTGAATTTCATTTATGTCTCTAGTAGATTTTGGTTGATTTTTAATAATCATTCCACTAGCATTATTTGGGTTACTCGTACGCCACCTAAATTAAATAATGGTAATGCAATGCAATCCCAAAAACGCCCAATGGCAATCAAGGTTTGGAAAAATTTCTTTTTCAAAAGCCATTTTGGTGGTGCAAAGTGGGAAAAAATTACCATGTCCAGACATTGTGATTCTTTCTATTGGAGCAAGTCAATCGTGCCCTGTCCACCGAAATCAAATGCATTGTAGCTAAGACAACATTCGGTCATGAATAAGGTTGGTTGTTTTCCATAGAATTAAAACATCCCTTGAGGGTATTGCACAAATAGTTCCATCTATAAAAAATTTACATCTTCTCATACAGATGGTACGTTATCCCTGATTATCACTACTATTCTCTAGAGACTTGGTGCTCCAGATTAATCAATAAAAGTAAACTGAAACTCTTCACCAGGCCAGCTCCGTGCAGACGGATGCTCATCATTGCTAAACTGCTGATCTAGCGTGGACCCTAGATCTTTATTACATGGTATTAAAAGGGGGTGCCGTACCAATGGGGGATCAGGCCAGTGGTCTCAGGAAAGGTGAGTGTGGATAACCCCACTTACCCACAACGGGTTGGAATGCCTAGGATACCTAGCGGTTCTGTGTGTGCAGTGTTTACTGTGGTTTGCTGTGGCAGCAATGTAGTCGCAGCTTCCGATGTTGCAGTGTTGTTGTTGTTGTTGTTTCAGCAGAGAGCCGCACCCGGCTTTGTAACTCAGTATCGACGCGTCGACCTCCAAACTCCAACTGACTCCGCATCGAATCGGTTTCTCTAATTGTATATTTCTAGCTGGTCATCGCCTCCACCTCCGCTTTTGTTGGTTTTGTCTCGCGTGTTATATAAGACTCTCGGCTTGTGGATTCAGGTATAAATGGCTAGGGTCATTGGACTAAGGTAATTGGTATGTTTGGTGGTGCCGGCGGGAGTAATCGGATGTTCTGTGTTTACATTTATTTTTACAGGAGAGTGCTTTGAATCCGATCAATATCTTAGGTTCAGGACAGGTTAATTAGCTGCCAGCTAACTGCTGCATTCAACCAGCTTACGCGAAATGCAAACTTTGGCCTATATCACTGTGGTCCATGGGCGCATGAGAAAACCTCAATGTACCGTGCTGTTGCGCCTTCCTAAGAGTTCCCTGCTCCAGCAGATGACATGGATATTTATTCCATTACATTAAAACAATCAGGGAAAAGCGAGAACGCTTAAAACTCAACAGAGCGATATCGAAACTCTGCCGAACCCTTTTGGTTCCTCACACAGAGTGGTGGACTTTATAATTAAAACTTGTATAGGTCAGGATTGTTACCCCTTCTGAAGTCAACGTTAGTTAACAAAGGTTATGGCTTCTAGTTCAGGTGTGCAAATTGCACAAAGTTGCGCAAACCATGCCCAAAACACGCACACTTGCAGCTAAATCTGGGCGCCGCAAGAACGGTTTTATGACAAAAAAAGCTAGGTAAATGAAAAAAATGTTGTAATAGGCCCATCGGGAAGGGCAGCTGAGACTGTTAAAAGGGATAACGAAGTGGATATTATAACTGTTCAACTCCATACTCTGAGCAGCATTTTTTGTTTAGGTATCGTTGTCGTCAAATTTGGATTGCGGTTTCCATGGGACAGCGAGGTATTATAAATTATGTATTCACAGCGAGCGTCAGGATATCTCCGTTGGGAAAAGTGTGGAGTTGCTAACTGTTTGAGTGTTGTTCTCTTGGTACGGACTTTTAGCAAGCCTCTTACTCCGAATTGTTAGCATGACTTCGAATCACCCTGGTAAAAATAGTGGAAGTCCCAACTGAATTCTCTAGCGGTGGAGGAATGGAGTGACCGAATAGCTTTGAGCTTGTGAGCTTGCATGAGTGGCTCATCTGCATAAAGAACGGGAGAATAACTCAGAGCCCATCCTTGTATAAAACCTCGACTGAGTTGAGCCAAAAGTAAAGGATACTGAGACTGTTCCCTTAATTTGAGAACATTCGATAGAGATTAACAACTTCAGTTTTTGACTGATTGAAAATCTATAAAAGTATACCCCTGTATTGTGCCTTAACTGTGATTCTCCTAGGCCATGAGTAGCTGAGAAACTTTACTGCGGTAATAAAACAAAACTGTCTCCAGTCATAAATCGGGAAAACCAAAAGAAAGGTTCTCATAAGTTACCTTTTATTGAATTTCGTCCCTTTTTATTGTTGTTTTACACAGTCATTAGTTTTCTCCTGTTTTTATTATCATAATTGTTATTATACTTATAATATCATTATTCCCATCTTTCCTGTCATTAGGTGTATTTGCCTGATCGAGTTTTGAAACTGGGCTTCAGACGCGTTCTCAGTTCCAATGCCAGGAGCCTGAAAAGTGCATTTTTACAAACCATATATATACATTGGGCTTTGTCTGGGGCTGATTTCGATCACGCAAACAAAATTCCGCGCCTGAAAAGGGGCGCGCTAGTTTTTATATTGTCAAGGTCATTGACATGTCAAGGCTAGCTATCGAGCGTTTACTTAGTCTATGGTCGTTTCTGTCATGTAATGACTACATGCACCACATGGGTTTGTTATTATACTTTAACCACACCTTAGCCACTGCACTATAAATAGCTTGGTTCACCTAGTATCACTCTCTTTCTGTTTAACTCTAACTCTTCCTTACTCTGTATCCTGTCCCGTCTCACGCAACTTGCTAGTCATATTTAACATCTTGGTCACCAAAGAAGAATTCATTCGATTGCTAATTAGACAGAAGCCTTCCAGGCACAGAGACATCACTCAAACAATAAGACATCAACAGCACGCACTCATCCAAAAACAGGGTGACACGCAACGAAACATTGCCATCCCTGACACTTCATGAGTCGCTTCGTAATTGCAAAACAGACCGTGAAACAGACTGTACTACTTTTCTGTCCTTAGACACAAAAAAAGAGGGGACAGCTCCGATGCGCCTGACACTCCTTGCATTTTTTACCTGCGCCTATTTGTTCGCGTGATGGTGTCTGAGATTCTTTATCTGTGCCTGACCAAAACTGCCCGAATACGCCTATTATTATTGTTATTATTTTAACTCTTAGCCGTATTATATAATAAACCTCACCTGTGTTCTCCTGATAAAAGCTGGACATGCAGGCCTCGGAATTAATACAGCTGATGATACATTCCATATTGGAGCGAAGGTCATGCCTCCTCAGCATAGTCGGTTCATCCCTGGCTAATCTTCTATGCTTGATTGGGCCCTTCATACATTTCTGTAGATCTGCATGGGATATTTGTGATAAAGAGCAGCCATGGTTTAATGGTCAGAAGCTATGCGTAACTTGGGCGCAGCGAGTCTTGGGTTCGAAGCCCAGCCTCATCAACCACAGTGAGACAAAAACTTAAACCACTGAGATTAGACCAAACTCTCTTAGTTATTTAGGGAGAGCAAACTCCATGACCCCAGCACTGGAAATATTAATGTGGAGCAAATACAGAAGAAGAAGTGCAAATATTGATAATAGTTGCTTGGTCCAAGTGCAAACGGAAAGGTGGCCCAGTTTGAGACAGAGGGTAGATAGGGACATATATTTTCAGGGGATTTCCCATGAGGATTCCCAATAGGGTTGGGAGAGTTGCAAAATGTTTCCCTTTCCTTTCAAGTAGATCAAGGTGGCTTGGGAAGAGAAACGGCCTAATCACTTTTTCCTGTTTTTCTAGATGTCGCAGTCTCCACTGGTTAAAAATGGAATGATCCCTTTGCCTTTCCTGTTTCCTTTAGCATTAGGCTTGTTTGATTGATGGATTGCTATAACTGCTGAACAAAAAATCTGATAATGTGATTCTGGCTACCTGTTGCAATTTTTAGGTTTGGGTAACTTGAGAATTGTCTCAACCTACACATCCAGATAGATTCATTATTAATTCTTTCTCAAACTACCCTACTAGGAGTACCTTGAAAGATTGTCTTAACCTTCCAAATACGGTGTCTCTCGCTTTCAGGCACTATGTCTCGCAATAAAAAAATAATCCATTCCTGTTGTCTCAAGCTATCAAGGGTAATGCACATCTTGTCTCATACTAGTCTCAATATCGGTTCTACAGTCTCATTGAACCCTTCACCTCTGTCTTTAGCAACCTTGCAAATTTATAGGTTGGTAGAAAGAGGCGGGAAATATGTTTACTGTTGTTCACATTCTAACATGGTTCACATATTAGGTGCACCTCAAGCTTGAGCTCTTCATGGGACATCGTTTGGAACTGCTGTATGCATAAAATGAATAAGATTTTATCCTCAGTTGAAAGAATCCATCTCAACCTTTCTCTACAGAAAACCTCTGGTTGGTTGAAATGCAGTGTTGCTGAAATGCATTGCACATCATCTGTATACTCTAAAGTGTCATCCATCTATGTTATTTGAGACATATTTGATCAAGTGATTACAACATACTTCATAGGTCTTGTTATTAAAGAAGCAAGCTGTCCAAATGACAAAATTTACCATGTTACACAAGTAGTCACATAATGAATAAGAAGATGGGAGCAACATAAGCTGTAATGCCGAGTTCGTCTCGTCTCGCTTCCAATAACCCAGATCAGCCACTTTCTCATTTGAAAGTGGCTTGGCATTCATCTCAGTATTCAACTCAGCTTCCATAGGTAGCAAAACTGCCGGAAAAAAGTAGTTCTACCAGAGTGCCTGAGAAATTATATGCAAACACAAGCATTGACATGGACAGGATACTCAAAGGAGAGCCAAGACAGCATAGAGGAAGTGACTATAGGTGACTATAATTATAAGCGAACAGTAAACGCGTGTGACTTCCGCTGTTCAATGAGGTAAAAATTTCAAATCAGCACAAGTGAATTTATGAAGTGAACCCAGAGACTGCGAGTTTGAGCTTCATCCTGCGTAACTGAGCTAGTTGTGGTTGTTCTTTTACATCTCATCTCACCTCATCTTGACACCTCCACAGGTTTTTATACAAAGTTCGTTCCCATAAAACTAATTCATGGAATATGTTATTATCAAAGAGCTTCATTCAAAATTGTTATCAATAATGGATGAATAAATAGTTTTTCAATTTGGTATTATAAATCATCAATTGATTCGAAACCCCGCCGGATAAAGTGAATGTTCGTTAAAGAGATACTGATGAGCAGCCGAACAATATAGACTGCGAGTTTGAGCTTCATCCTGTGTCACTGCGCTTATCATGTTTGTTCTTTTACATCTCATCTCACCTCATCTTGACACCTCATATGGTTGTTATACAAAGTTTGTCCCCATAGATCCAATAGACAACCTGCCGAGGGTCAGCCGAGGCCAATTTTAGTGCGGTTTGCCTTTCCTTATTGGGGAAAAGACCAGGTGAGCTACGCTATATGTTACCACGCGGTCAAGGCAGCGGTGACATAAGAAATCTCCAATAACCTGAAATGGTATAGTCTCAGCGACCAAGCTCCCAGCTATGTTTACCTCATGCAAGAGCTTTTTCCTATTCATATCCTGGAAAGTCTTTTCGAACATGATATTCCTTCTGGCAGTTTTAATGATGTTTATTGATCAGATGCGTCACAACTCAAAGCTGAGTACGGAACCATAAAAGCTGGTGGAAGAACAAGCATTCAATTGACAACTGGTAAACAGAACCCAAGCTATACTGCATAGGTTAAACTTAGAAAGTGGCCCCTGATCTTATTGAAATGTGCTAGTGTTCAGCCATTGTCTTGTTAGTGTTAAAATAAAAGCTGGCCCGAAGGCAGTTTTGTCATGAGCTGGCATTGTCATAGTGTTGTGGAAGGGTACTGAGGTGGTTCCCCGATGCGTTCCTCAGGCTTCTGGTAGGGGGTCAGTCGGCGTAAGCCATTTGTTTTGCATCTCACCCAACAAGAATTTGGCTTGTCTGAATGAGAAAGGACAGATGGATCTTCAACAATCGAGAGTGGCATTGACCCTTATGCACTGGTTGGGACCTCCATTATTTTCACTGTGGTGTTTTGATGCCACGCTAGCAATTTGGGGTGAGAGGCTTGCTAAAGGTCCGTACCAAGAAAATAACGTGGCCAGCAGTGAGACTCGAACCTACAATCCATAAATTACAATTTCCAATATTTCGAGCTGTCCGGGCCACCCAGTGTTGAAACAAAAGAGAACAATATATTGCAGTTTTTGGAAACTTTTTATTAGAGCTATTAAGCACATAGAGATAGCTCTATGATAAGCGTAATACAATAATATTATAAAGCATGCATACATACAGACCTCTTTCTTTTTTGCACCAAAATTGGAGACAGATGTATAGATATTACAATTGACAACTTAACTGTCTGAAAGGTCTGACTGCGTTTGAGTATCTACATATGTTATTAAAACAGTAAATTCTCAGGTTTGGCAAACCCGCGTCGAACAAATCCTTCCTCAACAGGCAGCGGCTGTGAAACTATTGAATATAATATATGTGAGGTCAACCAAAAATAAGCTGTGTGGCAGTCATGCAGGAATGGATTTTTTTCTGCACTCCCTTTGGATTATTATAACAAAAAACTTATTTAGCCAGGAAGATGTAAGTAGAGGTAGGTTATTGAACGCCCAAAATAAGTTTGACTCAAAGAATCAAGGCCCACGGATCTATGGTGTGCAATGGAGACCTAACTCTGGTGAGTCAAGCCATGAGAACCTGGTTTTGAATTCCGCTCATGGTGGGCTTCTGCTGTATGAGCTTCTCAGTTTATTCCTAGTTCATGACAAAAACACGCCCCACTATAAGGTGGAGCATTGATAGTCACCCGGACCTCATGCTCCATGCTAAGCTGTAACTGGTGAAAACTAAGAATATTCCCCGGCAGCTTCACCATAGCAGTGAAGAGGCCTTACGAGAAAAAAATAGAGTTGGTTTCCTCAGTCACGCATTCGCCATTGGTTTCAGTGTACGATTGACCGAATATGTTCACCAAGGCCCAAACGAATGTTGTTTGTACTTACCTTGCATGGGGTAACGAAATACGACACCCATTTGATTAAAATAGGATACCGCTTCAATTTTATCAGGATTGTCGCATTCTGCATTTGAATCGCCAACAGTAAAGTACCTGAACTCACAGACAAACAGACAGACAGCTAACAACCACCTCTGATTTGGCAGCACACTTTGGTGGCCTGAATCTCAGCAAAGCACGTGTGTAAAACTTTCAAGCTTTTTTCCCTGAGCTACCTTTGTTTGTAGTAGAATCACATGTCCTAGGTTTTGGCAAGCATAGTACACTTTCTTGGGAACCTCTGATGGTACTGCTTGGTCATTTTTCATGCGGTTTAAAATTCAAGTAATAATTGCTTCTTAATTAGTTTACTGACATTGATTGTGTTAAAGGCGATGAAAATTCAAGAACAAGGCATCTGACATAGTTGGCACCTCGTTTGTCAATCAATTCCGTTATTGTGGAAGAAAATTCTAAGATGCACCCATTACTACCACATGGAAAGCTTTCCCAAACTTATCATACAGTAAGTGGACAGGTCTGGATTTCTTACTGAATAGTACATGAGGAGACAACTGCTTTAGATAAGAGAGCAAATTATTAGCCAGGTGACCTGGCTCTTTGAGCGGGCAAGGGAAATGGGGCAATGTTATTGATACATTGTGTTGTCATCAACAACGAGACCAGGAACCTAAATCACCCTGACCCCATTAACTTATTACTAGATAGTCCATTGTCAACTGAAAATATGATCAAAGCACCATCTGCTTACTGTCAAACCTCTTCAAAGGAAGTAGCAGTCACCGCAAGTTTATCGCAAGCTCATATTTTATACCCAAAAAACAGTTCATTCCACCAAATCTGATCATCACTACATAGCAGATGGCTTCATTGGGTAGCCAGGTGATCTGCGGGACCCCTCCCCCAGCACACACTGATTAAAAACTGGAATAATGTATAGACAGTCCATAAGGTAATTATAAATATTATGGGCTCAGGTTAATATACTTACCACCTTCTGCATGAATCATAACCAGAAGCGAACATAACCCTGTGGTCTCCAGATGAGGTTAGTTGTAAAGCAGTTTTGTTACTAGATTTCTCATAGGTTAAATATAAGACGCGACCATTGTCCAGGTTACTATTTAGAAGACACCACCAATGTCGGCACACATTCATGAACGGTTTCTTATCACTCTCTGGGTTGGCGTTAGCACTGAAATGATATGGTAGAGATATGCCAGAAAACATAACACAGAACCTTGTTCAGTTCGGGACAAAAAGTATGTGTCTTGAAGTGTGCGGCAAAATGTTTCATCAATCAGGGTCTAGTGGACAACTAGGGGGTGAGGGAAAGGGAGGTAAGGGAGGGCGGATGGGGGAGGGAAAATATTGCTGCTGGAAATCAATTTAATCTATTACATACCCACATCCGTTCTCTTGGACATCCTTACTTCCTCTACATGAAGCCGTGATGGCGAATTCCAACCCGTTCGGAATTTCACCGGTAGACTGAGACCTTCTTCGTAGCATACCCCAGTAACAAGCTCTATCAAGGTATTCTCACCAACTGAAGCATTAGGACTCTCACAGATGGCTTCAACTACAAACAGGTAACACAAAATATTACTTTTGCTGAGATTTACTATTGATGATTAAATAACTACACATAGCCTTCACTCTTTTTCCAAAGTGCCAGTGTCAGTAGATTCATCAACAATGTGTTCAAAATGAAAATTGTACAGCATGTACCTGTTATCATCCTGACAATGATGTATAGGAACCGGTATAGGAATAGATAGATGGACTGATTTGTGGTCTGTGACACACCTGTCAGGTTCTGCAGTAGTATTTCCATTACAGTTAGTTGCCGAGTAGAGTGTCTACCTGTTGATCCGTTAGCCCGGAGGTGCCCAGGACAATTTCCGATCATGAGTTGAATTTTAACCTCCCCTGACAGTATTCCACCACAGGTTGCATCAACTAAAGGTAATTATACCAATTATAGATCATTATGGGTGCATAGTAATGCAAACAATTATTGTCTGGTCACTGCATTACCACCAGTTTCACTGATCAGTCATCCCTCTTGAGATTAGAATTTGGGACAATGTGAAAATAGGCAATTTCGGTCGCTACCTTGTCGCGAATTCAGAGTTTTCTGCTCATTTGAATTTGGGCAAGAGCAGTAAAAGCATCTTGACATGCTAGGACAGTGCCAGTTGGTAAGGACACACCGAAGTGCCGGACCCTAGACTTTTATTAAAGGAAGACTATTTCCATTCGAATTATCTGGGTTGCTCATACAGGCCACTCGAGTTAAATGGACCTAAAACACCTTTTTAACTATGTAATCCAATGTGAAATATGGAAAGCAGTCCCTTATCGACAAATGCCTAATGCCAATCGAGTTCTGGAAGAATTGTTTATTTTCAAAAGCTGATTTGGTGCAGCAAAGTGGGAACAATTATCATGTCAGGACAGTTGCGTCTCTTGCTATTATAGCGAGTCAAACAAACCATGTCCTCCCGGTTGACATATCAAATACACTTTAGTCAAACCAGGAGTCGATAATGAAATTAATTGGTTAGTTATTTTTAACGCCGAATTGAAATATATCCTGAGGGTATGCCAACAAAGATTCCATCTGCTAAAAATTTACATCACCTTATACAAACGATAAATTACCCCTGACTATCACCACCATTGATTGTCCTCTTGAGATTCAGTTCTTTAGGTTAATCAATGAAAATAAACTGAAACTCTTCATCAGGCCTGCTACGCCATACCTTATCAGCTCTGTGCAAACTGTCGCCGACGGATTCCCATCATGGTTAAACTGTGGCACACTGGCACAGACAACGTTACTGTACAGCACTATTGCACTCTTCCACATGATGCAGTAACAAAGATTCTAGAATCTTTGGTAGTAGTTCAAGCGAGCATAAAAATCTTCAACCGAGTCTCCCCAGAACAATAATAACCTCGAGAGTCACACAGCTACCGGTCACTGTCTACTGGTGGTGCTCCCAATTCCATCTCTACTTGTTGATTCATAATACTCATTATCTTTACTTATTGATGAAGAATAAGCCCTATCACCATATACATTGACGGTGGTAAGAGCGGCGAATATTCTGAATGCATAGATGCACCAATTGGAATTTCTCGTGCTGAAAAAAATCATGATTATTTGAAAACACTAATTTCCAACCATACAACTATGAGTGTCTGTGTGGCATGAACTTACTTTCTGCTCCACGATGCATGTCAACAATCTGCTCATTGTAGTCAATCCAATCAATGGTTTCAGGGGCTGCGCATTCCACACCATTGAATCGGAAGTACCATCTATGACAAGTATATGCCCCCGAGCGGTGCAAATTAAAAGCTCCAAAGAAGTTTACACGAATGACCGTATCGCTGTGCATTTTTGGGTAAAACACTGCCTACAAGATGAAATCGGAGTTAACGTTGTGATAAATGCCATACTGGGCTAACAAAGAGAACTCAAGTTCGTGCGATTGTGAGCCCAGCGCTTTACCACTATCCCAATGATCAAAGCTGTATCCTTCAAGAAACCCCTTGGAGGCATTGCAGCTGCTTGAGATTGACGCCTAATATGGATCAAGATTAGATCCAACATCCATGATACAAATCTGTCCTTACCTGTTAAACCCCAACATCAATATCCTGGAGAGTGTTATCTGTGTGATTCATGTATTCATCATCAATGTCACAGTCCTGATTGTTTTCTACCAATGAAATATCTCGGTGTAAGGTCTCATCTTCAATGCATTAACTAGAAAAGAATTTTGTGATTGACAATGATTTTCTGTTGTCTCTGCATATTGAAATGAGTTAGCATACTGCTTCGCTCGCCCGCCCGACATGCTGCATACGCTTAAGGCAGTAAACGGCGCCAATTTTTAAGTTGCCCCCATTAGTGGGATCATTACATTGGTACAACGACCCAAAGGATTTGGAAAGAACTCAAACTAGGACTCCATTGGGGTGAGTCCTGCCTATGTGTGCTCTGTCTGACTCAGCAGTTGTGATACAGACCTGTGCATCACCTAAGTTCACAGGGTGTGATGATAGAATTAAAAACAGCCTTTAATGGAGACTTTCCAAGAGTGTTTAGTGGAGGTTATACATAAATGAGTAGATAAATAAACAGTTCTATACATGTACTAACCAATGCAGATAGGTTGAGGGTTAGCTGAATCAGCGCAGTCTACAATGCACTTTCCATTAGGGCATGAAAAATTGGCACACTGCCGCTCCTGTACTGAGAGGGACGCGATAACCAACGTAACCAAGGAGTTTTCAAATAGACCTATAAGAAAAGGTGCTCGCCAAATGCAAAGTGAACCCACGAACAGTCACATGCACGGTGGATCAATGATTTAGTAGATCTTGCACCGGTTCAACCCCTATATTCTGGGCAACAGTTTGGTGTTTAGCTATTGTCGTCGTCATCGATATTGGATTGCATATTCCAGGGACACCGTGGTATCATATGTATTTATAACGAGTGCTAGAATATCTCAGTTGGGAAAAGCATGGAGTTGCAATCTATGGATGACAGACTGTTTGAGTCTCACTGCCGGCAGTGTTGTTTTTTTGGTAGGGGTCTTTAGCAACCCTCTTACTTCAAATTGCTAGCGTGGCTTCGAATCACCACAGTAAAAATAACGTCCCAACTGAATTCTTAACCTACAGATAACTGAGGCGATATGGATTCAGTTTGTTCCACTGATCAATTTATTCATTATTGGACCTAGTCAAGAAATGATCAAATAAACCAGCAACTGATATTCAATATTCATTGGCCGTATACTTACTATGTCATCAGCAGCAAGACTAGTGAATTTACCAATCAAGTAATTGTCTGTCGGCTCCACTGGCATTGGCTCTGACATTTCATAACAAGTGCCTGCATTGAGAATAAATAGTGAGTAGTATTATAGTAGTGTAGGAATCGAGTAACTGGATAGTCAAAGCATGTGAATTGATAGCTTTGAGCCTGTGAGCATGAGTGGCTCATCCGCGCCAGTAAGGGGAGGATAACTCCAAAAGCCCTTCCTTGTGTAAAATAGCGAGGTAACTTGGCTAAGTGTCTAATCTCAATTGAGTTGAATCAAAAGTAAAGGAAAACTGAGGCTGTTTCTTTAATCCGATAATGTTTGATAGAGAATAGGAAATGGTTTAAGGGAAACTCCAGTTTTTTTCACTGGCTGAGAGTCTATTGAAACTCCTCCCCTTTAATGTGCCTCAACTTAAATTCTCCTGAACCATGGGTAGCCGAGCGCTAACGAGACAGAATTGTGTCAAATCTTATATGGAGAAGACCAAAAGAATGCTTCTCATAAGTTATATTTTACTGAATTTGATCCCTTTTTATTGTTGTTTTACACGCCCAATATAATTCAGTCGGTGAAAGCGCAGTTCGTTTCCCAGGGTTTTGTCTTGAAATGGGCCTTTGGGCAAAGTTATTCTCCAAGATGCCAACCTTGCCAAGACTTGTGGCATCACTAGAACATGCACCATTGCCTTCTTAGACTGGTGGATGCCATCACTATTGTTATTGTTTATATTATTTTAACCCTTAGCCTGCTATATAATAGATCTCACCTGTGTTCACCTGATAGAAGCTGGACATGCAGGCCTCGGAATTCGTACAGATGATGATGCATTCCATATTGGAGCGAAGGTCATGCCTCCTCAGCATAGTCGGTTCATCACTGGCTAATCTTCTATGCTTGGATGAACCCTTCATACATTTCTGTAGATCTGCGTGGGATAGTTGTGATGAAGAACTGCTGTGGTTTAATGCTCAAAATATATTCGTGTTTTGGGCGCAGTGGGTCTTGGGTTCCAAGCCCAGAACAATCAATCATAGTGAGACGAAAACTTTAAATCACTGCTGGGTTAGACCAAACTCTTCTAGAGCAAACTCCATGACCCCAGCACTGGAAATATTAATGTGGAGCAAATACAGAAGAAGAAGTGCAAATATTGATAATAGTTGC